>ERZ1739169.9-NODE-9-length-138770-cov-30.044191_pt1 | contig 138770 bp, 126 predicted proteins | sample MGYA00581756_ERZ1739169 | MGnify/ENA primary metagenome ERZ1739169 (study PRJEB40789, sample SAMEA7425667) | Salamandra salamandra | biome: salamander skin | place: Germany | collected 2020-03 | study: cvxcv | reverse complement strand
CACGCCGCGATACTTGTAGTAGTTGTTGTTTTTTTTTTTTTATGTGTTGGCGCCAACCATGATTTTCACTATAGCCTACCCCCTTTCCCCCCACGACGCCTTAGGCGCCGGGGCGCGGCGCCGGGGGCTGCGGCGATGACGGCGGCAGGCGCGGCGGCGCCGTCAGCGCGTCGGATGGCGACGCGGCGCAGGCCGGTCGGGTTGTCCCAGGTCAGGCCGGAACGCGCGGCGATGGCCTGGAGCTGGCTGGCCTCCATCACGATCGACGGGCCGGAACGCTGGGCCACGACGACGTTGGCGGCCGCGCCTGCTCCGTCGAAGATGTCGCCCAGGGTGACGCGGCCGTCCGCGTTGACGGGATTGGCCTTGAGGGTGACGGGACCGGCCAGGGCGGCGCCTGCGGACAGGGTGCTGACGGCGGCGGCGATCAGGAAGGTGCGGATCAGTGTCATGATCTAGCTCTTCACCTGGGCGGCGACGGACAGCATCTCGTCGGCGGCGCTGATGACCTTGGAGTTCATCTCATAGGCGCGCTGGGCCACGATCAGGGCGCTGATCTCGGTGACGGCGTCGACGTTCGAGGCCTCGGTGTAGAACTGCATGATCTGGCCGAAGCCGACCGAGCCGGGCGTGCCGACGATGGGCGGGCCGGAGGCGGCGGTCTCCAGCAGCAGATTGTCGCCGATGGCTTCCAGACCTGCCTCGTTGAAGAAGTTGGCCAGTTCGATCTGGCCTACGGTGGTCGGCGCCGCCTGGCCGTCCTGGGTCACCTGGACCAGGCCGCTCTTGGAGATGGAGACCTTCAGCGTGTCCTGCGGGATGGTGATGGCCGGTTCCAGCAGATAGCCGTCGTCGGTGACGATCTGGCCTTCCGGGCTGACCTGAAGATTGCCCGCGCGGGTATAGCCGATCTCACCCGAGGGTAGGGTGATCTGGAAATAGCCCTTGCCGTCGATGGCCATGTCGTACGGATTGCCGGTGGCCTGGGGCGTGCCCTGTTCGGTCATGCGATAGACGGCGCCCGCCTTGACGCCCGCACCGATCTGAATGCCGGTGGGGACCACGGTGCCCTGTGCCGACGACTGCGCGCCCATGCGTTCGACGTTGTGGTAGAGCAGGTCCTGAAACTCGGCGCGCTGCTTCTTGAAGCCCACCGTGTTCATGTTGGCGATGTTGTTGGAAATGACTTCCACGTTCAGCTGCTGGGCGGCCATGCCCGAAGCTGCGGTGCGAAGAGCGCGCATGTTCCGGGGCTCCCTTAAGCGGCCTTGCCGAGGCGCTCGACGGCGCGACGGCTGAGGTCATTGGTGTTTTCGACCATCCGGCTGACGCTTTCGTAGGCGCGGCTGATTTCGACGAGATTGGTGATCTCGACCAGCGGATTGACGTTGGAGGACTCCAGCATTCCCTGCAGGATCGGCACATCCGTGGTTTCGGTCGGCTGGACGTTGGAGCGGTTGCGGTAAAGGCCGTCGCCGCCCTTTTCCAGCACGCCCAGGGCGTCGAAACGGACCGAGGACATCTGGCCGGTGACCCGTCCGTTCTGGGTGATGCTGCCGTCGTGGCCGATGCTGGGCGGGCCCAGGTCCGGGTCGAGGACGATTTCAGCCCCGCCGCCCAGAACCGGCAGACCCTGTTTGGTGGTCAGGCGGCCTTCCGGGTCCATCGTGAAGGCGCCGTCGCGGGTGTAGGCCTGACCGTTCGCGTCCTGAACCACGAAGAAGGCGCCTTCGCCGTCCAGCGCGAAGTCCAGGGGGCGGCCGGTGGTCTTGATCGAGCCCTGGCCGAAATCGCGGCCCACCCCATTGTCCAGGACGAAGCTGGCGCTGGGGCGGATCGAGTCGTTGCGGGCGCGCTGGCCGATCTCGGCGCCGACCAGAAGCTGTTCGACCTTGAAGCCGGTCGTATCCGCATTGGCGATGTTGTTGGCCACGAGGTCGAGCTCGCGGCGCAGCGTCATCTGGCGGGACAGTCCGATATAGGCGGCGTTTTCCACGGTGGGCGAGCTCCTTCGCTCTCACCCTCGCAACAGGCGTGCCAACAGGGTTAATCCAGGCGGCATGGGGGTTTCAGCGGCGTTGCGGAGATAGGCGCCCGGCAAAACCTGCCCATTGTAAACGCGGCGTTAACCAAACCGGGCTGATCCTGACCGCCATATTCGTCGGGGCGATCAACCGCATGTTCAAGCTGGGCAAGAAGAAGGGCGACGCCGCCGGGGACGCCGCCAATCTGCCTGCGGTCGCGGAAGGCGAGGGCGTTGAAGGCGACGCCGCGCCCAAGAAAAAGAAGCCGCCCCTGCTGCTGATCATCATTCCGGCGGCGCTCGTGGTGCTGGGCGGCGGCGGGGCCGCCGCCTTCTTCATGATGAAGCCCAAATCCGCCGAGGCGCATGGCGAAGCGCCCGCAGCGCCGGCTGAAGGCGGCCATGGCAAATCCGACAAGAAGGGCGGCGAGATTGATCCGGCGTTGGGCAAGGTCGCCGCCGGGCCTGACGGGGTGACCTTCTACACCCTGCCGGACATGGTCATGAACATCCAGTCGGCGGATGGTCGTCCGACCTTCCTGAAGCTGAAGCTGACGCTGGAGATGAAGGACGCCCGCGTCGCCACCCGCCTGCAGTCTGAAATGCCCCGCCTGCAGGACATGTTCACCAGCTTCATGCGCGAACTGCGTCCCGAAGACCTGAGCGGGTCGGCGGGAACCTATCAGCTGCGCGCCGAGATCCTGCGCCGCGTCAACCTGATCGCCGCGCCCGGCAAGGTGGACGCCGTGCTGATCGAAGAAATGCTGGTGCAGTAGGCATGACCGACACTACGGCGGCCAATCCTTTCGGCGATCTGAGCGGCGGCATCGAAGAGACCCTGTCCGAACGCGTCCTGAATCAGGATGAGATCGACAGCCTGCTGGGCTTTGACATGGGCGACGACGACGGCTCTGAGCGGTCGGGCATCCGCGCCATCATCAACTCTGCTTTGGTCAGCTATGAGCGGCTGCCGATGCTGGAGATCGTGTTCGACCGCCTTGTGCGGTTGATGACGACGTCCCTGCGCAACTTCACCTCGGACAACGTCGAAGTGTCGCTGGACAACATTTCGTCGATCCGGTTCGGCGATTATCTGAACTCGATCCCGCTGCCGGCGATCCTGGCTGTGTTTCGCGCTGAGGAGCTGGACAACTACGGCCTGCTGACGGTCGATTCCAACCTGATCTATTCGATCGTCGACGTGCTGCTGGGCGGGCGTCGCGGCACGGCGGCGCTGCGGATCGAGGGGCGGCCCTACACCACTATCGAACGGGCGCTGGTGCAGCGGATGGTCGAGGTGGTGCTGAACGATGCGCGCCAGGCGTTCGAGCCGCTGACGCCCGTGCATTTCAACCTGGACCGGCTGGAGACCAACCCCCGCTTCGCCGCCATCGCGCGCACGGCCAACGCCGCCATCCTGATCAAGCTGCGGATCGACATGGAGGATCGCGGCGGGCGGATCGAGCTGCTGCTGCCCTATGCGACGCTGGAGCCGATCCGCAAGATGCTGTTGCAGCAGTTCATGGGCGAGAAGTTCGGGCGCGACAATATCTGGGAAGGCCACCTGGCCACCGAAATCTGGACCACCGACACCGAAGTCAGGGCGGTTCTGGACGAACAGCAGCTGCCCCTGTCGAAAGTGTTGGACCTGAAGGTCGGCGACACCATGATGCTTAATGCTACGCCTGACTCGGAGGTTTCGATTCGCGCGGGCTCCATCCCGCTGACCACCGGCCGCATGGGCCGCAAGGGCCAGCATATCGCCATTCGTATCGAGGCGCCGGTGAACCCAGAGGTCGCCGCCCGCATGAAAGGACCACGCTGATGGCCGGCATGATCATGGACGCGGTGCTTATGCTGCTGCTGGTCGCGGCGATCGGCTATGGCGTCAAGCTGGAGCGCAAGCTGACGGCCCTGCGTGCGGGACAGCTGGCCTTCGCCAACGCCGTCAGCGAACTGAACTCCGCCGCAGGCCGTGCAGAGACGGCGCTGGCCACGCTGCGGGCCTCGGGGCAGGAGACGGATCTGCTGCACGACCGCATCATCAAGGCCCGCGAAGTGAAGGCGCAACTGGAATCCCTGATCGCCCGCGCGCCCGTCGGCGTGCCGAAACGTGAAGAAGCGCCCCATTACGTCGAGCCGCTAACCCTGCGTCAGGTCGCGCCACCGGTCGCCGAACCGACTGAGGACGAAGCCCGCGCCCGTCGTATGGCCGCATTGGCTGAGCGTATTCAAGGGATTGCGGCGCCGTCCGCCGCGCGACGCCCGGCGCCGTCTGCGGGGCGTGACAATGTCGCCGCCATCGTTCAGGCGCTGAGCGCGGGCAAGTCCGCTAACCAAGCTGCCAAACAAAGCCTCAATGCTGCGCGTCGTAATCTCGACGACGACCTGTTCGCCGCCTGATTTCCGGAACCTGCTGAATGGCCCGCATTCCTCGCCTTCTGCCCCTCATCGCCGTCGCAATCGGCGGGGTGGTGGCCGTGCGCGCCGTCGGCGCCGCGCCGGAGCTTTTCCAGGGGGCCAAGGCCTGGGCTGAGGATTCCATGCCTGCCGCCTCGGTGGCCAGTGTCGCGGGCAAGCCGGCGCTCTCCGGCGCCTGCGCCCTGTCGCCTGAACAACTGGCCCAGCAGGCGGGGATTTCTCCCGCCGAGTTGAAGATCATCCAGTCCCTGTCGCAACGTCGCACCCAACTGGATGCGCGTGATCAGGACTTCGCCACCACCCTGCCGCTGATGGTCGCCGCCGAACAGAAGCTGGACGCCAAGATCCAGGCCATGGAAGCCCTGAAGACTGAGATGCGCCAGTTGGTGGGGCAGGTGGGCGAGCGCGAGAAGGAAGAAACCGACCGTCTGGTCCAGGTCTATTCCGCCATGCGTCCCAAGGACGCCGCCCCGGTCATGGCGTCGTTGGAGGACCGGGTGCGCCTGCCCGTCGCCGCCGCCATGCGCCCGCGCACCCTGGCCGCCGTCATGGCTCAGATGACCCCCGCCCAGGCCAAGGAGCTGACCGAGAAACTGGCCGCGCGCTTCCAGGCGCAGCAGATGGCCGCCCGCGCCGTCGCCGCCGAAGCCGCCACGCCTGCGCCCGCGCCGACACCTGCAGTTCAACCTGCCCCCGCCGTTCGCCCTGCCGCGACGCCCGCCGCCGCAACCGGAGAGGCCAAGCCTGAAGCCACGTCCGAGGCGCCGCGCCCGGCGACACGCGCGCCCGCGCGCCGACCGGCGGCACGCCCAGCCGCGCCCGCCCCAGTTTCTGCCACTCCCGTTCCTGCCGCGACGCCCCGCCAGACGGTGCAGTAACGGCGCAGGGGCGGCGCCAATCCGTCGCGGCGGTTGGCAGATGGCGCGGGTGAGGCTATCACCGCGCCTTTCCAAGATCCGAGCCGCCTCATGTCCGACACGCCCCCCGACCGCCTTTCGGTTGATCCGTCCAGCCCGCACCACGATGCAGACGTGCTGCAGCGCGGCGTCGGCATCCGCTTCAAGGGCGAAGAAAAGACCAACGTCGAGGAATACTGCGTTTCCGAAGGCTGGGTCCGTCTGGCGCTGGGCAACCGCGTGGACCGCAAGGGCAAGGCCCTGACCGTCAAGCTGCAGGGCGTGGTCGAGCCCTATTTTCAGAATAACTGATCTGCCGGCCTCATAACTGGCTTTCCGGGGACGGTGAGGCGGGACTAGGGTCAGGCCGGTTTTGAAACGGGTCTGATTCCGGAGCTGCTGATGTCCCTTCGTCTGTTGACCGTCAGCGCGCTGGCGTTTGGCCTTGTCGCCGCGCCAGCCGTCGCCCAGGACGCCCGAACAGAGGCCCAGGCCGCCGTCATCCGCGACGCGGCGCTGAAGTCCAATGTGGCGCTGGATTACGTCACCCAGATCACCACCCGGTTCGGGCCGCGTCCGGCCGGGTCGCGTTCGGAGCAGCAGGCCGCCGCCTGGGCCGCCGACTATCTGCGCGCCCAGGGCTTCCAGAACGTCCGTATCGAAGAATTCCCGCTGGTTGGGTGGGAGCGGGGGGAGGATTCCGGCGCGATCATCGGCGCCCATCCCCAGCCGTTGGTCCTGGCCGCGCTGGGCCATTCGCCCGCCACGCCGCGCGGCGGGATCGAGGCCGATGTGGTCCGGTTCACCACTCTGGACGAACTGCGCGCCGCACCTGACGCCTCGGTGCGCGGCAAGATCGTTTATGTCGACCTGGGCCAGATGCATCCGATGCAGGACGGCTCCGGCTATGGCCCCCAGACGCGGGTGCGCGGCGCCGGGCCGGGGGTTGCGGCGGCCAAGGGGGCGGCGGCCTTCATCCTGCGCTCGGTCGGGTCCGACGAAAACCGCCTGCCGCACACCGGCACGACCCAGTATGTCGACGGCAAGGCCACTGTGCCGTCCTTCGCCCTGTCGGCGCCGGACGCCGATCAGGTCAGCCGCCTGATCGCCATGGGCGAGCCGGTGCGTCTGCGGTTGTCGTCCACCGCCCGCACCTATCAGACCCACAGCCAGAATGTGATCGGCGACCTGCCTGGGGCGACGCGGCCGGATGAGATCATCGTCCTGGGCTCGCACATGGACAGCTGGGATCAGGGCACGGGCGCCATCGACGACGCGGCGGGCGGGGCCATCACCATCGCCGCCGCCAAGGCCATCGCCGCCAGCGGCCAGCGCGCCGCCCGCACGATCCGCGTCGTCCTGTACGGATCGGAAGAGGTGGCCCAGCCGACGCGTGAGACTGGCAACGGCGGCGGGGCTTACGCCCGCAATCAGGGCGCGGCGGTCGAGAAACACGTGATCGCCGGCGAAAGCGATTTCGGCGCCGACCGCGTCTATGCCCTGCGCCTGCCTGCGGGCGCGCAGGGGTCAGATTTCCAGAAGGCCGCGAACCGGGTCCTCTATCCGATCGGCGTCCTGTCCTCGTCGCAGGTGGAGACGGAGGGCGGCGTCGACGTCGGGCCTCTGGGGCCGCTGGGCGTGCCCTTCTTCGGGCTGGCGCAGGACGGGACGCGTTATTTCGACCTGCACCACACGGCCAACGACACGTTGGACAAGATCGATCCGGCGCAACTGAGCCAGAACGTCGCCGCCTGGGCGGGACTGGTCTGGCTGATCGCCGATTCGGACGTTGATTTCCGGGCGCTGCGTCAGGCCGCCGCGGCGGCGCCCAGCGCCCGCTGACCGGTCGAAAGCAAAGCCGACGGTTGCGGTATGGCGTGATTTCAGCCTTCGCTGTGGTTGTCGGCCATGCTTGGCATTGGCTCTCCGCGCAGGGGCCGCTATAGAGCCGGTTCGGCCTGCGGGCGTGGCGGAACTGGTAGACGCAACGGACTTAAGCTGAAGGATTGAGTGCGCCGGGGGAAATCCCGGACGTAGAACCGCTCAAATTCGGGGAACCCTGTAAAATGGCGATCCCGAGCCAAGCCCGTCCCTGTGACGGGAAGGTGTAGAGACTAGACGGGCGGCGCCTAAAGCCTTCGGGCCATGGCGAAGGGATAGTCCAGACCACGAACGTCCCATGGGCGGCGGCGAAAGCCGAAGTGGTATGAAAATCCGTCGGGCGTACGCCCGTGCCGGTTCGATTCCGGCCGCCCGCACCACAATACCAAATTCGGCTGATGTAACGGCGCAAGTCGTGACCGCTAACATCACGGTTTGCTACAGCGTTTAAAACAGCGCCGCCGCTGCGTTGTCTCTATGGATAATTTATGTTCAATGAAGCCGCCGTGGCTATGCGCCGGCGCAATGAAACTGCGCGTCACGATGCAGTTCGTAGGGGGACCATCATGAATACATCCGTCGGCGGCAAGGGCAACGGCCTTGCGTTCGCCTATGTCACCAGCCTTTTCTTCGCCTGGGGCTTCGTCACTTCGCTGATCGATCCGCTGATCGCCGCCGTGCGTCGCGTGTTCGACCTGAGCCTGGCGGAAGCTATGCTGACGGCCTCGGCCTGGTTCATCGCCTATGGCCTGGCCTCGCTGCCCGCGGCCTGGCTGCTGTCCAAGCTGGGCTACAGCCGCGCCATCATCGCGGCGCTGGGCACCATGGTTCTGGGTTGTCTGCTGGTGCCGGTGGCGACCATCGTCGACGTCTATCCGCTGGTGCTGCTGTCGCTGTTCATCATCGCTTCGGGCGTGACGCTGCTGCAGGTTGCGGCCAACCCGCTGTCGGCCTCGCTGGGCGCGCCCAAGACGGCGCACCTGCGTCTGACCTTCTCGCAGGCCTTCAACTCGCTGGGCGCGACCCTGGGTCCGGTCATCGGTTCGACCATCCTGCTGACGGGCGGCGTCTTCGCCGCTGATGCGGTGGTGACGGCCTCGACGCGTGGGGAATCCCTGCGGTCGATCGACTTCGCCTTCCTGGCCGTGGGCGCCTTCTTCGCCCTGGTCGCCATCTTCATCTGGACCGCCCGCAAGCGCATCGACGCCGCTGTCGAGAGCAAACAGTCCACGGGCGTTGTTTCGCCCTTCACCGCCTTCAAATCGCGCTGGGCTGTGTTCGGCGCCGTGGCCATCTTCTTCTACGTCGGCGCAGAAGTGACCATCGGCACCCTGCTGATCCCCTTCCTGCATTCGGCTGAGGGGTTGGGTCTGGCCGAGCATGAAGCCGGTCATATGGTCGGTTGGTACTACTGGGGCGCCGCCATGGTCGGCCGCTTTGTGGGCAGCGCGCTGCTGACGCGCGTCCGTGCGGGCGTCCTGTTGTCGATCTGCACCATCGTCGCCGCATCCCTGGCCGTCGTCGTCACCCAGACGGAAGGCGCGACCGCCGCCTACGCCGCCCTGGGCATCGGCTTCTTCAACTCGATCATGTTCCCGACCATCTTCAGCCTGACGCTGGAGCGGTCCAGCGCCTCGCCTTCGGCCACTTCGGGTCTGCTGGTCTTCGGCATCATCGGCGGCGCCATCCTGCCTCCGATCGCCGGTTTCATCGCCGACAAGGCGGGAGCTGTCAGCCCGGCCTTCTTCGTGCCGGTGGTCGGTTATCTGGTGCTGGTGGCCTTCGCCCTGGCCTGCGCCCGCACCCGCGCCCTGAACGCGGATGCGCCTGGGACTGCTGCAGGCCACTGATCGGGCTGCAACAACGGCAAGCTTCATGAAGGCGGGGGAAACCCCGCCTTCAGTCGTTTCAGGGGTGTGAAAGCCGTGGACCTGTCAGACGACAGGCGGCGGGCCGTCCGACTGGCGCTGGATCAGGGTGAAGTCCAGCAGTTCACGCGCGCCAGGCGACGGCTCGTCCGAGCGGCGGCGGATCAAGTCGATGAGGATCGAGACGGCCTGACGCGACATGTCCGACACCGGCTGGCGGATCGTGGTCAGGAGCGGCCAGACGGTGGTGGCCAGGGCCGTGTCGTCAAAGCCCACGACGGTCAGGTCGCGCGGCACGTCCAGGCCGCGCCTGTGGGCCACGGCGATGGCGGCGGCGGCCATGTCGTCGTTGCTGGCGAAGATGGCGGTGGGGGGCAGGGGCAGCGACAGAAGCTGGTCCGCTGCATCAAGCCCGGAATGATAGGTGTAGCTGCCCTGAACGATCAGGCTGTTGTCCGGGGCGATGCCGCGCTCGGACAGGGCCTGCAGCCAGCCCTGGCGGCGCAGAGCGGCAGAGGCGTGATCCGAAGGTCCCTGCACGAAGCCGATGCGGCGGTGGCCCAGGTCAAGCAGATGCAGGGTCATGGCGCGGGCGGCGGCGGCGTCGTCGATGCCGATCGCCGACAGGCTGTCGTCCGGCTGGCTGGAAGCGATGGCCACGCCCGGCAGACCGGCTTCGTCCAACCACTGCAGGATGGCGGCTGAATCACACAGGGGGGCGGGCAGAAGCACGCCGTCGACGCCGCTGGACAGCAGGCGGTCGAGCGCCTCGGCCTCGGCGTCCGGTTCGCACTTCTCGACCACCAGCTGGGCGCCGGCCTTGCTGGACTGATCCAGACCACCCAGCAGCACTTCGCTCAGGTAGGCGGCGGACGGGTTGTTGTAGAGCAGGCCGATCTTCAACGACTGGGCGCTAGCCAGACTGCGCGCGGCCTGATTGGGGGCGTAGTCCAGGACGCGGATCGCCTCGATCACGCGCTGGCGCGTCGCGTCGCGCACATTGGGGCCGTCGTTGATCACCCGTGAGACGGTCATGGCGGAAACGCCTGCGTGGCGGGCGACGTCGCCGATTGTGCTGGCGGCCCCTTTGCGGCGGGCCGGCCTGCGCTGCAGTCTGTCATTCATGTGGCGAGCCTTAGCCTCGTCTGGGGGCAAGCGTAAGTGCGGGGCGGCGGTGAAACGCCGCCCCTTGGCGCCCGCAGGCTCAGTTCGTCATGTCTTCCAGTTCGCGCCCGCGCGTTTCCTTGATCCAGGCCTGGACCAGGAAGAAGGAGATCAGGGCGTTGACGGCGTAGAAGCCGTAGGTCGCGACCAGGCCCAGGTTCGCCGCCATCCAGGGGAAGCTGACCGAGATGGCGAAGTTGGCGATCCACTGGGCGAACCCGGCGACGGCCAGGGCCGAGCCGCGCATCTGGTTGGGGAACATCTCGCCCAGCATGACCCACATGACCGGTCCCCAGCTGGCGTTGAAGAAGACCACATAGGCGTTGGCCGCAATCAGGGCGGTCAGGCCGGTCTGGTCGTCCAGATGCAGCGAGCCGTTGACCAGGGTCGCCTTGGAGAAGCACCAGGCCACGGTGGCCAGGGTCACGAACATGCCGCCTGAACCGACCAGCAGCAGGGGTTTGCGGCCGATCTTGTCGATGACCGAGATGGCCGCCAGACAGGCCGCGATCGACAGGACGCCGGACAGGATGTTGATCTTCAGCGCGTCGTTTTCAGAGAATCCGACCGTCTGCCACAGCACCGCGCCGTAGTAGAAGACGATGTTGATGCCGACCAGTTGCTGGAAGACGGCGATGATCAGACCGGCCCAGACGATGGGGCGGATGTTGCGGGTCACCGGGTCCAGCAGGTCCGAGAACTTGGGTTTGTGGTCAGCAGCCAGAGAGGCGCGGATTTCGGTGACCTTGCGCGCGCCGGCGTGGGCGCCGAACAGCTTGGTCAGCACGGCCTCGGCCTGGGCGTCCTTCTTCTTGACCACCAGGAAGCGCGGGCTTTCGGGGATGACCAGCAGGGCGACCAGATAGATGGCGGCGGGAATGACCTGCAGCCAGAACATCCAGCGCCAGGCGGGGAACCCCATCCAGAACTCGGCCGTTGATCCGCCCGCAGTGCGGGCCAGCGCATAGTTGGCGACGAAGGCGCCGGTCAGGCCGATGATGATCATGATCTGCTGCACCGAGGTCAGGCGGCCGCGGATCGAGGCAGGGGTGACTTCGGAAATATAGGCAGGCGACAGGACCGAGGCCGCGCCGACGCCCAGACCGCCGATGAAGCGGGCGATGATGAAGTGGGCCGAACTGTCGGCGGCGCCCGCCCAGATGGCCGAGATGATGAACATGACGGCGGCGATCTGCATCACGGTGCGACGGCCGACGGCGTCCGCCAGACGTCCGGCGATGAAGGCGCCGAAGGCGCAGCCCAGCAGGATGGCGCCGACGTTGAAGCCTGTGCCCAGCGCCGACAGGTTGAAGGCCTGTTCCAGCCCGTCCTGCGTGCCGTTGATGACGCCGGAATCATAGCCGAACATGAAGCCGCCGATGGTCGCGACCGCCACGATCAGGGCGATGAAGGCGAAGTTGACGCGGTCGTCGCCCGCGATGCCGGGACCGGAGTCCCCCGTTGGTCCTGCCATTTGATTATTCCCTCCGATTCTCGTCTAGCGCGAGAGTGAACGTTCACAAAGCCCCATCACGAAGCAGTCTGCACCAATTTTCGACAGGCTGTAATCAAACGTGCGCAGGTTGTTGGGCGGGGCTGTGGCCTTGCCCGCTGCGGGCGAATGCCCAAGTGTGACGCTCGCGGCCCGAGCCGAGATTCCTGACGGAGCGTCCATGACCGAAACCCTCAGCGCCAACGCGGCGCGCCGCATCGCCCTGGCGGCGCAGGGGTTCGGAAGGCCTCATCCGGCGACGGCGGGACGTCGGCAGGTCAGGGATCTGGCGGGGCGGCTGGGCGTGATCCAGATCGACAGCGTCAATGTGGTCAGCCGCACCCACTATCTGCCGCTGTTCTCGCGGCTGGGCGACTATCCGCGCGAGCACCTGGAGGCGGAGGCATGGGGGGCGAAACGGTCGCTGTTCGAATACTGGGGTCATGAGGCGTCGCTGATGCCGATGGAGACCCAGCCGCTGTTGCGCTGGCGGATGGCGCGGGCGCGTGACGGCGAGTTGTGGACGGGTCTGGCCCGGTTCGGGCGCGAACGGCGCGACTATATCGACCAAGTGCTGGCCGAGATCGAACGGCGCGGGCCGGTGACAGGCGGCGACTTCGCCGAAGGGCCGCGCGGCGCGCCCGGCTGGTGGTCATGGTCGGACGGCAAGCGGGCGCTGGAATGGCTGTTCTGGTCCGGCTTCATCTCGACGAAGACGCGGCGCAATTTCGAGCGGGTTTATGACCTGACGGAGCGGGCGCTGCCGGACGCGGTGGTCAATGCGCCGACGCCGGATCACGATGAGGCGCAGAGGCGGCTGATGATGATCGGGGCGCGGGCGATGGGCGTGGCGACCCTGGCCGATCTGCGGGACTATTTCCGCCTGCCAGCCCATGATGCGCGGGCACGGCTTGGGGAACTGGTCGAGGCGGGCGAACTGACGCCGGTGACGGTCAAGGGCTGGCGGCAGGCGGCCTATCTGGTCCCGGATGCGCGTAGGCCCCGCAAGATCACGGCGCAGGCCCTGTTGTCGCCGTTCGACAATCTGATCTGGCATCGCGACCGCACGGAACGGCTGTTCGGTCTGAAGGTGCGGCTGGAGATCTACACGCCTGCGCACAAGCGGCTGCACGGCTATTATGTGCTGCCCTTCCTGCAGGACGAGACCCTGACGGCGCGGGTCGATCTGAAGTCGGATCGGCAGGCGGGCGAACTGCGGGTGCAGGCGGCGTGGCGCGAGCCGGAGGCGGACGCCGACACTCCAGCGCGGCTGGCGCATGAGCTGAAGCGGATGGCCGGATGGCTGGGCCTGTCGGGCGGAGTGACGGTCGCCGGACGCGGCGATCTGGCCGAGGCGCTGGAAGCGGAACTGCGCCGGGCCTGATCCGCGTGTTTCAGGCCCGGCGCGTCACGGTCAGGCCGGGGTGCGGGCGCGCTGCTCCATCGTGTCGGCGTTGCGCTCCATTTCTGCGGCCCGGGCGGGCAGGGTGCGGGACAGTTCGATCAGTTGAGCGTCGGTGACGATATTTCCGCGCGCGCGGTTTTCAACGATCTTCTCGGCGCGATAGGCCGGACTTTGCAGGCGCACCGCCTCGCGGCGCATTTCGGCGGCTCCGGTCCGCATCTGGACTGCGCCGTTGCGCATTTCGACGCGGGCCTGGACCATGTGGCGTTCAGCCTCGACGCGGGCGCGTTCGCCCATGGCCGCCGCCTGCGTCGCCGTGATGCGTGCGGCGGTGGCGAGACTGTGTTGGCGGGCGGCATCGGTGCGGGCCCGGGCGGCGTCTTCACGGCGGGCCTGTGCTTCGATGCGCTGGACCGCCCGGGCGGCGTCGGCGTCACGACGGGCCTGTTCGGCCTCACGGCGGGCCTGGGCGCGAGCCTCTGAAGCCTCGTCGATCGTCGCGTTATAGACGTACCTGTAGCTGTAGCCGGGCGCGCCGGGGGGCGGAGGGGCAGGCGGCGCCGGGGGAACAGGCGCCGCGGGCGGCGCAGGAGGAGCAGGCGGGGCGGGCAGGGCGGCCCATGTCATCGGGGCGGGCGGGGGCGCAGGCGGCGCGGGCGGTACGGGCGCTGACGGCTCCAGGGCGGCAAGTGTCAGATGAGCGGGCGGGGCGGGCGGCGTCTGCGGCGCAGGTGGAACTGGGGGAGCGGGAGGCGCGGGCGGTGCAGCCTCAACCCAGGTCTGACGACTGATCTCCAGCGCCGCCAGCGGTGTGGCGACGACGGCGAGGGCGGCGACCGTCAGGGCGACGGTCATCGGGCGGCGGCGAGCGGATGTGTCGGACATGATGCAGGCGATCCTCTTTTTCAGGGACTTGGCGTCCGCCGCCATGGCTGTCGAAGCCTGGGCGGTCGTGGCGCGGAGCGAAGGGTGGGCGGCCAGGCGAACCAGGGCCTTGGCGTAGAGATGACGATCCACGGTCTGAAGGGCGGCGGCGTCTGCGGCCTCTTCCGACCGGGCCGACAGGTCGGCGTGCAGACGCCAGACCAGCGGGTTGAACCAGAACAGGGCCAGGGTCAGGCGCGACAGGACCAGAAACACCCAGTCATGCCGCCGCAGGTGCGCCAGTTCGTGGGCCAGTATGGCGGGTGCGGCCTGACGCTCGACCAGACTGGCCGGGTCGATCAGGATGACGCCGGGCGCCGTGCCCCAGCTAAGCGGACTGGCGGCGTGGTCGCTCGAGACCAGGGTAGGCTGGTTCCCGCGCGTCAGGCGCTCCAGGTGGCTGAGCCAGGTGGGGCATTGGACGGCGCGGCCCTGGCGGGTCCAGCGGTCCAACGTCAACACGCCCAGCGCCAGCCGTCCCGCGATCAGCACCACGCCCAGCAGCCAGACGGCGGCGGCCAGATGCAGGGGCGAGGGCCAGGGCAGACTCCCGGACACCTCGACGCCGGGCAGGGGCGTGACCTCGCCTTGCCACATGGGCAGCGGCAGATTGGTTGTCGGCGCGACGGGCGGCAGAACCGCCAGATTCAACGCCGGGAACAGGGCGGTGATGACCGGCAAGGCCAGCAGCAGGCAGATCGTGGCGCGAAGAATGTCCACACGTTCGGCCGGGCGGCGGGTCAGCAGGTGCGAACAGGCAAGGCCTGCGCCTGCGATCAGGCTGGACTTCACCAGCATGGAGATGAAGACGGTCCCGATCATGATTTGCGTCCCAGGGCTTCATCGATGGCGCGTTCCAACGCCTCGGCCTCGTCAGCGGTGATCTTGCCGCCCATGCCCAGCAGAGCGGTCGCGGCGTTGGCGGCGGACCCGGCGAAGAAGGTGTCGACCATCCGCTGCAGAGCGCCCGCCGCCACCGCCTCGGTGCGCGGGACGGGGCTGTAGTGGACGCCGTCGACGCCGTTGGCGCGTTCGACCAGTCCCTTGGTCTCCAGCCGGGCCAGCAGGGTGCGGATGGCGGAGTCGCTGAGCGTGTCGGACAGAGCGGCGCGGACGCCGGCGGTGGTCGCCGATTCCAGTCGGCACAGGGTCTCGAAGACTTCGCGTTCTCGTCGGGGCAGGGACTCGATCACGACCTTCTCCATGTTCGCTACATTTGTAGCGCTACATGTGTAGCGGATTGAGGCGCGAATGAGGCGAAGACATGAACTCGCGGTAGGGTGGCCGGCTCGCTTCGCCTGAATGACGAAAGAAGAGGCGGCTAGACCTCGATCCGTCGCCCCTCGGCCGCGCTGCGCTCACCCGCGTCGATGATCCGCATGACGGTCAGGGCCTGATCCAGCGTCACCGGCGGCGGGGCGCCGTTCGTGATGGCGTCGCGGACGCCGGCGTAGAAACGGACATAGTCGCCGCGCTCGGGCGTCACGGTCTGGCGCGTGGTTTCGCCGTGGATCTGGCGGATCAGCTCGCCGGGGTTGGGATCGACGCCCCAGTCAGCGTCGCCGGGGCGCAGGCCCGCCTTGGACTGACCTTCCTGAGCATCCAGGCCGCGCTTGATGAAACTGCCGCCCGTGCCATGAACGGCGTAGCGCAGGCTGGCGTCGGCGGCGATGTGGCTGGCCTGCAGGATGACGCGCAACCGCTCATACTGCAGCACGACGTGGAACCAGTCGGTGGCGTGGGCGCCGGGACGCTGGCGGGTCATGTCGGCCAGAACCGACTGCGGCGCGCCGAACAGTTGGACCGCCTGATCGATCAGGTGCGGGCCGAGGTCGGCCCAGACGCCGCCATCGCGCCGGTCCTTCCACCGGTCGGTCACCTGGGGTCGGAAGCGGTCATAATGGCTTTCGAACACGGCGATCTCGCCCAGTTCGCCGTCGGCGATCAGCCGCTTCAGCGTCAGGAAATCCGCATCCCAGCGCCGGTTCTGGAACACGCTGATGACGCCCCGCGACCGGGCCGCGACGGCGGCGACCTGTTCGGCCTGCTCCAGCGTCTGGGCGAAGGGTTTGTCGACGACCACGTTGCGGCCCGCCTCAAGCGCGGCGATGGCCTGTTCGGCGTGCAGGGCATCGGGCGTGGCGATGACGATCAGGCCGATGTCGTTGCGCGACAGGGCGGCGTCCAGATCGGGCAGGACCTCGACCTGGGGCCAGTCGGCGTGCACGGCTTCGGGGCGGGACGAAACGACGGCGCGCAAAGCCAGGCCCGGCGTCGCGGAAATCAGGGGGGCGTGGAAGGTCTGGCCCGCCAGGCCATAGCCCACGACGGCGACGCCGATCGGATCGGAGGAGGGAGAGGTCATGACGCGATTTTCCCGCCGCCCGCGCGGCTTGTCGAGGCCGGATCGCCGGTCAGTAACGATCCGTGCGCGGGCCATCCAGCGTGTAGGGCACCACGCCGCGCTCGTTTTCCGGCACGTGCAGGGCGCGGTCGATGGGCGGGAAGGCGCGCTGGGTGCAGTCGGTGCGCTCGCAGATGCGGCAGCTGACGCCGATGCGTGTGGCGGGGCCGTTCAGGTCCAGACCCGCCGCATAGACCAGGGCCGAGGCGTGTTCGACCTCGCACCCCAGCGACAGGGCGTAGCGTCGGTCGTTGGCGAGGTATGAGCCGCTGGGCTTGGACACGCTGCGGGCGATGGAGATGTAGCGCGATCCGTCCGGCATTTCCGCCAACTGCACCCCGATCCGATCAGGCGCTGCGAAGGCCTCGTGCACGTTCCACAGGGGGCAGGCGCCGCCGAAGCGGGCGAACTGGAACCGCGTCGCGCTGTGGCGTTTGGTGATGTTGCCGGCCATGTCCACGCGGGCGAAATAGAAGGGCACGCCGCGCCAGCCGGGCTTCTGCAGGGTCGAGAGGCGGTGGCAGACCTGTTCGAAACTGACCTGGAAACGGGTCAGCAGCCGGTCGATGTCATGCTTCTCCTCACGCGCCGCCTCAAGGAAGGCGCGGTAGGGCAACAGAAGCGCGCCCGCTGCATAGTTGGCCAGACCCACGCGCGCCACGTCGCGCGCCGCCTCGGTTCGGAAGGCGGCCTGATCCAGCTCGCTCTCAATCGTGTCGCGGAAGGACAGCAGGGACAACTGGTGCGCCAGCTGGAACGACCGGGTGGCGCCCGGCAGCCAGGCGTCCAGCGTCAGGACGCGACTGGCCGGATCATAGCGGCGCAGGGCCTTCTGGCCCGCCATATAGACGACGCGCACGCCATGGATGTCGGAAAGGGCTGTCTCCAGCGCCCGTTCGACCTGCCCCTCCTGCGGCAGGGTCGCGGCAAGCGCCTCGGCCGCCGTGTCCAGCGCGTCGATGTAGTTGTCGCGGTAGTGGAAGAAGTCGCGCACTTCTTCATAGGGCAGCAGGGCCACGCTGGCCCCGTGTTCGTCACGGCCCAGGGTGTCGTCCAGCGCCTTCACCCGCTCGTCCAGTCTGCGGAAGGTCTGGTGCAGAGCCAGGAACTGCCGCGCCAGTCGCGGGGTGTTGGCGACGGCCTGTTTCAGCTCGGCGGCGGTGGGCGGCTCGGCCTGACCAGCGATGTCGGTGGTGGCTTCGCGCAGGTCGGCGATCAGGCGGGCGTCGCCCTCCAGATCAAACAGGCTGGCGTCGACATGGAAGGCGCGCGTCAGGGCGATCAGCACGCGAGCGGTGGCGGGGCGCTGGTTGGTTTCGATCTGCGAAAGATAGGACGGCGACAGGCCCAGACGCTCGGCGCAGGCCTCCAGAGTCCAGCCGCGCGCCTCGCGCAGTTTTCGCAGCTTGGCGCCAAGGAAAAGCTTCTCAGCCATTTGCAACTTTGCAGATCATCGAGACGTCCTTTGCAAGTCGGCGCAGTTCCACACTTTTTGCAAAGTTGCGTTTGCGTATTTGCGATGAAGCCGCCACTCCTTTCTCCACGAACAAGAGGCGTAAATCCATCATGACTCAAGCCATCCTTGAAGAACTGGAGCGTCGTCGCGCCGCCGCGAAACAGGGCGGCGGCGAAAAGCGTATCGCCGCACAGCACGCCAAGGGCAAGCTGACGGCGCGCGAACGCATCGACGTTCTGCTGGACGAGGGCTCTTTCGAAGAGACCGACATGTTCGTCGAGCACCGCAGCCACGACTTTGGAATGCAGGACCAGCGCATCCCCGGCGACGGCGTGGTGACGGGGCGCGGGACGATCGGCGGGCGTCTGGTCTATGTCTTCTCCAAGGACTTCACGGTGTTCGGCGGGTCGCTGTCGGGCGCCCATGCGGCCAAGATCGTCAAGCTGCAGAAGATGGCGTTGACGACGGGGGCGCCGATCATCGGCCTGTTCGACGCAGGCGGGGCGCGGATTCAGGAGGGCGTCGAGAGCCTGGCCGGATACGCCGACATCTTCCTGCAGAACACCTTGGCCAGCGGCGTCATTCCCCAGATCAGCGTGATCATGGGGCCGTGCGCGGGTGGCGACGTCTATTCGCCCGCCATCACCGACTTCATCTTCATGGTGAAGGACACAAGCTATATGTACGTGACCGGCCCCGACGTGGTGAAGACGGTCACCAACGAGGTCGTCAGCCACGAAGACCTGGGCGGCGCGCGGGTCCATGCGGGCAGGTCGGGCGTGGCGGACGGGGCGTTCGAGAACGATCTGGAGGCCCTGTCGGAGGTCCGCCGGCTGATCGGCTTCCTGCCGCTGTCCAACCGCGAAAAGCCGCCGGTGCGCGAGAGCTATGACGAGCCGGATCGCGACGAGCCGTCGCTGGACACCCTGATCCCGGCCAATCCGAACCAGCCCTATGACATGAAGGAACTGATCCTGAAGGTCGTGGACGAGGCCGACTTCTTCGAGATCGGCGCCGATTTCGCCAAGAACATCATCACCGGCTTCGGGCGGCTGGACGGGCAGACGGTCGGCGTCGTCGCCAACCAGCCCCAGGTGCTGGCGGGCGTTCTGGACATCGATTCAAGCCGCAAGGCCGCGCGTTTCGTGCGCTTCTGCGACGCCTTTGACATTCCGCTGGTGACGCTGGTGGATGTGCCGGGCTTCATGCCGGGCACGAAGCAGGAGTACGGCGCCCTGATCAAGCACGGGGCCAAGCTGCTGTTCGCCTATGCCGAGGCGACGGTGCCGAAACTGACGCTGATCACGCGCAAGGCCTATGGCGGCGCCTATGACGTGATGAGCAGCAAACACCTGCGCGGCGACGTCAACTACGCCTGGCCCACCGCCGAGATCGCGGTCATGGGCGCCAAGGGCGCGGTCGAGATCATCTTCCGCAAGGAGGCCGCCGATCCGGCGGCCCTGGCCGCGCGCGAGGCGGAATACAAGGAACGGTTCGCCAACCCCTTCGTCGCGGCGGGCCTGGGCTACATCGACGATGTCATCATGCCGCATGGGACAAGGCGGCGGCTGGTGAAGGCGTTGCGGACGCTGAAGAACAAGGTCCAGGAAAACCCCTGGAAGAAGCACGACAATATTCCGCTGTGATGGGTTTGCCCGTGTCTTCTCATCCACCCGTCATCCTAGGCCTTGTGCCTAGGATCCAGAGACTCCGCCTAGAGCGGTTCGCATCGTCGAAGACCGGGAGTCTGGATCCTCGCCACAAGGGCGAGGATGACGGATTTAGGAAAGGCGCGTCACGTCTCCGGCGGCGTCCAGTCGCGATACGCCTCGGGATCGGGCGGGGCCTCGACGCCATTCTTCGCCAATCCGTTGAACAGGTCGCTCCAATCCGGGTTTGTCCGTTCGATCAGGTTCGTCTTCCAGTCACGCGGCCAACGTTTCAACGACTTCTCCCGTTGGATCGCGCCGATGATGGTCTCGTGGAATTCGAACCAGACCAGCCGCTTCAAGCCGTACTGCTTCGTGAAGCCGTCGATGATGCCTTCGCGATGCTGGGCGACGCGGGCGACCAGTTGGCTGCTGACGCCAATGTAGAGCGTTCCGTGCTTGCGGTTGCTCATCATGTAGCAGCCGATCAAGCTTTCGACAGCGACCATCCCACCTCCCTCGACCGTCATCCTCGGGCTTGTCCCGAGGATCCATACTCTCCGTCGCCCGCTAGTGCGCACCGGCCTCGCCCGTGCGTATGGATACTAGGCACAAGGCCTAGGATGACGACAGTGAAGGACTGACCATGTTCTCCAAAATCCTCATCGCCAACCGGGGCGAGATCGCGGTTCGGATCATCAAGACCTGCCGCAAGATGGGCATACAGACGGTTCAGGTCTATTCGGAGGCTGACGCCGGGTCGCTGGCGGTCGAGATGGCTGACGAGGCGGTGCTGATCGGCCCGGCGCCGGCGGCGCAGTCGTATTTGCTGGCGGACAAGATCGTCGAGGCGGTGCGCCAGACGGGGGCGCAGGCCGTGCATCCCGGCTTCGGCTTCCTGTCGGAGAACGCGGGCTTCGCGCGGCGTCTGCGCGACGAGGGCATCGCCTTCATCGGCCCGAACCCCGAGGCCATCGACGCCATGGGCGACAAGATCAGCTCCAAGAAGCTGGCGGCTGAGGCGGGCGTCTCGACGGTGCCGGGTCATATGGGCCTGATCGAGACACCGGACGAGGCGGTGAAGATCGCGCGTGAGATCGGCTATCCGGTGATGATCAAGGCCTCGGCCGGGGGCGGGGGCAAGGGCATTCGCGTGGCCCATTCCGACGACGACATGGCCGAGGGCTTTGCGGCGGTGAAGGCCGAGGCGCTGAACGCCTTTGGCGACGACCGGGTCTTTCTGGAAAAATTCATCATCGACCCGCGCCACATCGAGATCCAGGTGCTGGGCGACAAGCACGGCCATGTGGTGCATCTGTTCGAGCGCGAATGCTCGATCCAGCGCCGCAACCAGAAGGTCATCGAGGAGGCGCCGTCGCCCCTGCTGGACGAAGCCACCCGCGCCGCCATGGGGGCGCAGGCCGTCGCCCTGGCCCAGGCGGTGAACTATGATTCAGCCGGCACGGTCGAGTTTGTGGCGGGTCAGGACAAGAGCTTCTACTTCCTGGAGATGAACACCCGTCTGCAGGTCGAGCATCCGGTGACAGAGTTGATCACCGGCGTTGATCTGGTCGAACAGATGATCCGTTCGGCTTGGGGCGAGATACTGGCCTTCGAGCAAAAGGATCTGTCGATCAACGGCTGGGCCATCGAGAGCCGCATCTACGCCGAGGATCCCTATCGCGGCTTCCTGCCCTCCATCGGACGCCTGGTCCGCTATGAGCAGCCGGAGGAGGGCGAACACTTCGGCTCCGAGGGCAGCTATGTCGTTCGCAATGATTCCGGCGTCCGCGAGGGCGACGAGATCAGCATGTTCTACGACCCCATGATCGCCAAACTGTGCGCTTGGGGCGAGACGCGGGCGGATGCGGTCGAGGGCATGGCCCGCGCGCTTGAGGACACTCACCTGGCGGGTCTGGGCCACAATGTGCCCTTCCTGGCGGCGGTGATGGATCAGGACCGGTTCAAGTCCGGCAATCTGTCGACCAGCTATATCAAGGACGAGTTCCCGGACGGCTTCCACGGTCTGCGGCCCACGAAGACGCAGGAGCGCATCCTGATCGCCTCGGCGCTGGCGATGCACGAGGTGATCGCCGAACAGGACGGCGACCCGTCGGAGCGCACCGACTGGATCGTGATGATCGACAAGACCCCGCACGGCGTCGGCCTGTCCTACGACGAGGACGAGGAGATGATCCTGACCCTGACGGGCGGCGGCGACATCCGCCTGTCGGACATCGACTGGCGGCCCGGTCTGGCCCAGTTCAAGGCCGATCTGGATGGCGAGGCCTTTACGGCTGAGGTGAAGCGCGTCGCCGACGGCTTCGATATCCGCCACCGTGCGGTCAAGGCGCGGGTGCGGGTGCTGAGGCCCCACGTCGCCGAACTGTATGCCCGCCTGCCGGAGAAGGCGGTGGCGGATACGTCGAAACTGGTGCTGTCGCCGATGCCGGGTCTGGTGGTGTCCATCCCTGTCGTGGTGGGCCAGGAGGTCAAGACCGGCGAGACCGTGGCGATCATCGAGGCCATGAAGATGCAGAACATCCTGAAGGCCGAGCGCGACGGCGTGGTGAAGGCTGTCGGCGTCAAGGATGGCGACCCGGTGGCGGCGGACGATGTGCTGGTGGAGTTCGGTTGATGTCATCCTTCGCCACGCCCACGCCGCTTGAATGGCGCGAGGCGGCCCAGAAGGCGCTGAAGGAGCGGCCGATTGAATCGCTGCTGCATCTGGACGCCGACCAGTTGGTGACGCGGCCTCTGTATGCCGGGGCGACCGGCGTGCATCCGGTGTTCGCGCCCCGCCCATCGGACGCAGAAGGCCGGGCGTGGGATCTGCGGACGCAGGTCGAAGGCGACGACGCGGAAGCGGTGAACGACGCCATACTGACCGATCTGCAGGAAGGCGCGGCCTCGGTGCTGCTCAGCGGCGGCGTGCTGGCGGACGCCGCGACGCTGGAGCGGGCGTTGGACGGCGTGGCGCTGGAGCTGGCGCCGGTCGCGCTGGACGCCGGGTTTGCAGGCGTCGAGGCGGCAGACGCCCTGGCGGCTGTGGCCAAGGGCTCGCCCCGCGCCATGCTGCGCTTCCATCTGGATCCAATCTCGGCCTTCGCCCAGGCGGGCGGATCGCCGCGTGGGATTGACGATGATCTGAACGCGGCGGCCAAGGCGGCTGTGCGCCATTCGGGGGTCTATCCCGACGCCAGCCTGTTCCTGGCCAGCGGACGCGTGGCGCATGAGGCGGGCGGATCGGCGGCGCAGGAGCTGGCCTTCGCCGCGTCCAGCGCGGTCGCCTATGTGAAGGCGGCGGTCGGGGCGGGCCTTTCGGTCGAGACGGCGCTGAAGGGCGTGGTCGTCGGCCTGTCTGTCGATCAGGAATATTTCGACGCCCTGGCCAAGGTTCGGGCCATGCGGTTGATCTGGGCGAACCTGTCGCGTGCGTTCGACGTGGAGACGCAGGCGGTCATCGAGGCGCGGTCGTCGCGGCGGATGCTGTCGGCGCTTGATCCGTGGCCCAATCTGCTGCGTCTGACGGCGGCGGGGTTTGCGGGCGCGGTCGGGGGCGCGGACGTGGTGGTGCTGGACGGCTTCACCCGTGCGACCGGGCGGCCCGACGACTTTGCACGCCGACAGGCGCGCAACACCCAGCTGGTGCTGATGGAAGAGGCGAACCTGGGCCGCGTCGACGATCCGGCGGCGGGCAGCTGGTATCTGGATGCGCGGACCCATGATCTGGCGCAGGCGGGCTGGACAGAGTTCCAGAGCATCGAAGCCGAGGGCGGGATCATCGAGGCGCTGAAGGGCGGGGTGATCCAGCCCCGCATCGCCCGTGCGCGCGCCGTGCGTGAAGCGGCGCTGAAGAATGGCGCGGCCCAGATCATCGGCGTGACCAAATATGTGGATGCGGACGTGCGTTCGGCGCCGATCGAGGCGGGGGGCGATGCGGCTGTGACTGTGGTTCAGGTGTGCGAGCCGCTGACGCCGATCCGCTTCGCCGCAGCCTTCGAGGAGGCCGGGCAATGAGTTTCCCCAATTTCAGCAACATCGCCTTGGATTTGAATGCGACAGGGCAGGGACCGACGCGCGATCCGTGGCTGACGCCCGAGGGGCTGACGGTCGAGACGGCCTATGGCCCGCAGGCGCTGGACGGGCTGGATCAGTTGCACGGCCTGCCGGGGTTCGCGCCCTTCATGCGCGGGCCGTATCCGACCATGTATGCGGGCAATCCGTGGACGATCCGCCAGTATGCGGGCTTCTCGACCGCCGAGGAATCCAACGCCTTCTATCGCCGCAACCTGGCGGCGGGCCAGAAGGGCCTGTCCATCGCCTTCGATCTGGCGACGCACCGGGGCTATGACTCGGACCACCCGCGGGTGAAGGGCGACGTCGGCATGGCAGGCGTGGCCATCGACAGCATCTATGACATGCGCACCCTGTTCGACGGCATTCCGCTGGACCAGATGTCAGTGTCGATGACGATGAACGGGGCGGTGCTGCCGATCCTGGCGCTTTATGTCGTCGCTGCCGAAGAACAGGGCGTGCCGCACGCCAAGCTGACCGGGACCATTCAGAACGACATTCTGAAGGAGTTCATGGTCCGCAACACCTACATCTATCCGCCCGAGCCCTCGATGCGGATCATCGCCGACATCTTCGCCTGGACGGCGCAGGAGACGCCCAAGTTCAACAGCATCTCGATCTCCGGCTATCACATGCAGGAGGCGGGGGCGTCGGCGGATATCGAACTGGCCTACACCCTGGCGGACGGGATCGAATATCTGCGAGCCGGGGTGGCGGCGGGCATGCCGATCGACCGGTTCGCGCCGCGCCTCAGCTTCTTCTGGGCCATCGGCATGAACTATTTCATGGAGGTGGCCAAGATGCGGGCGGGCCGCCTGCTGTGGGCGGAGGCGGTGCGCAAGGAAGGCGGGGTCGATCCCAAGTCGTTGTCATTGCGCGCGCACTGCCAGACTTCCGGGTGGAGCCTCGCCGCGCAGGACGTGTTCAATAACGTGTCGCGCACCATGGTCGAGGCCATGGCGGCGGCGGGTGGTCAGACGCAGAGCCTGCACACCAACGCCCTGGACGAGGCTCTGGCCCTGCCCACCGACTTCTCGGCCCGGATCGCGCGCAATACGCAGATCCTGTTGCAGCAGGAGACGGGGCTGACGCGGGTGATCGACCCGTGGGGCGGCAGCTATTATGTCGAACGTCTGACCCACGAACTGGCCGAACGGGCGCGCGCCCACATGGCCGAGGTCGAGGCGCTGGGCGGCATGGCCAAGGCCATCGAGGCGGGCATTCCCAAGCTGCGGATTGAGGAATCCGCCGCCAAGACCCAGGCCCGGATCGACACTGGCCAGCAGACGGTGGTGGGGGTGAACAAATATCTGAACCCCGTCGTCGACGATATTCCGATGCTGAAGGTCGACAATGCGGCGGTTCTGGCGGCCCAGATCGACAAGTTGAAACGGCTGCGGGCCGAGCGGGACCAGACGGCGACCGACGCGGCGCTGGAGGCCCTGACCGACGGCGCGCGGGGCGATGCGAACCTGCTGGAGCTGGCGGTGCAGGCCGCCCGCGCCAAGGCGACGGTGGGTGAGATTTCTGATGCGCTGGAGGCCGCCTTCGGGCGTCATGTGGCCACGGTCCAGACGGTGTCGGGGGTTTACGCCAAGGAGGCCGGGCGTGATCCGCGCTTCGCCCGCGCCCGCGACATGGTGGCGGCCTTCGTGGAGAACGACGGCGGGCCGCCGCGCATCCTGATCGCCAAGCTGGGCCAGGACGGACACGACCGGGGTCAGAAGGTGGTCGCCACCGGCTACGGCGACTTGGGCTTCGACGTCACGGCGGGCAGCCTGTTCCAGACGCCTTCTGAGGCTGCTCGCGATGCGGTGGAGAAAGGGGTTCATGCGGTGGGGGCTTCGTCGTTGGCGGCGGGGCATCTGACGCTGGTGCCGGAGTTGAAGGCCGAACTGGAGCGGTTGGGTCGGCCGGACATCATGATCGTGGTCGGCGGGGTGATCCCGCCGTCGGACGTGCAGCCCCTGCTCGATATGGGGGCCGCCGCCGTCTATCCGCCCGGCTCGGCCATTGCCGACACCGCCGTGGACCTGATCGAGAAGCTGAACCAGCGTCTGGGTTACGCCCAGCCCGCGCCCAACAAGGACAAGTCATGATCGGCGCCCTGAACCATGTTGGCGTAGCGACGCCGTCCATCGCCGACTCGATCCGACTGTACCGCGACGTGCTGGGCGCGACCCGGATCGGCGAGCCGTTCGATCTGCCGGCGCAGGGGGTGAGGGTCTGTTTCGTCGACACGCCGACGGCCCAGATCGAACTGATCGAACCCTATGACGACACCAGCCCGATCACGGGTTTCCTGGCCAAGAATCCCAAGGGCGGCCAGCATCACGTCTGTTTCGAGGTGGCTGACATCCATGCCGCCATCGCTGAGATGCGGGCCAAGGGGGTGACGATCCTGGGCACGGGCGAGCCGCGCATCGGGGCGCATGGGACGCCGGTGGTCTTCCTGCATCCGCGCGACATGGGCGGGGTGTTGATTGAGCTGATGGAGACGCCGACCGGCGATCACTGAAGCGGAGCCTTTCGGCGGCGACGTCGTTAAGGGCCAAAGGGGAGAGCCTGACCATGCTGCATCGACTGACCGCCTTCGTCGCCGTTACCGCCCTGATCGGTGTCAGCGCCTGTCAGCAGGCAGCGCCAGACCAACCCACGGCGCCCGGTGACGGGCAGGCGCAGGCGCCGTCCGAAGCGCTGGCCGTCAACTATGCCTGCGACAGCGGCGTGACCATCGAAGCGCGCTATCCCGACAAGACCTCGGCCCAGATGACTTACAAGGGGCAGGACTATGTGCTGCGCAACGTCCAGGCGGCCAGCGGGGCGCGCTACATCGGATCGGGCGTGGAATGGTGGACCACCAGCCGCGACGGGCACGAAGTCGCGACGCTGAGCCTGTTGTCGCCCAATGAAGAGGTCGCCGTGTCGGTGTTGGAGCAATGCGCCCGCCCGCTGACCGCAGCAGCGCCTGATCTGACCAGCGGCATCACGCCGCCGCAGCCGATGCCTCAACCGACGCCCATTCCGGCGCAGGGCGGGATGCTGCTTGCATCCGCCCCCTGCAAGGGGCCGCAGTTGAAGATGGCGGCGGAAGACGGTGATGCGGGGGCGGGCAACCGCGTGCGGAACTTCAGCCTGCAGAACGTGGGCGCCAGCGCCTGCACCCTGACCGGTTATCCGGGGGTGACGCTTCTGGATGGACGCGGGCGGGCGGTGACCTCGGTGCGGGCGGACCAGAGCCCCGGCAGCTATTTCCGTCAGGGCCAGGCGCCGACGCCGGTCGATCTGGCGCCCCAGGCCAGGGCCTATTTCGAGGTGGCGTGGAACGTGGTGCCGAACGAGGCGGCGGGTCAGAAGACCTGTCCCGAGGTTGCGACCCTGCGCGCAACGGCGCCGGGCGACAGCGCCGCGATCAGCCTAGCCTTCGCCTTCCAGCCCTGCGGCGGCAAGATTCGCGTCAGTCCGATCCGCAGTGCGTCAGCCGTTCGACCCGCGACCTGATTGAAGGTGGAAACGTGCGTGATTTGGGCGTAGGGCGGACGTCATGACCCAATCCTTCTATGACCGCGTCGCCGGTGAATTGAACGACATCGATGCTCAGGGCCTGACCAAGCCGGAGCGCGTGATCGCCTCGCGTCAGGGACCGGTGATCCAGGTCGCAGGACGCGACGTGCTGAACTTCTGCGCCAACAACTATCTGGGGCTGGCGGGCGACGAACGAGTCTCGCAAGCCGGGATCGCGGCGCAGCAGAAGTGGGGGGCGGGCACCGCCTCCGTGCGCTTCATCTGCGGCACGCTGGAGATTCACAAGGAGCTGGAAGCGGCCATCGCGGGCTATCTGGGGTTTGAGGACGCGATCCTGTTCGCCGCCGCGTTCGACGCCAACGGCGGCATCTTCGAGCCTCTGTTCGGTGAGAACGACGCCATTGTTTCGGACAGTCTGAACCACGCATCAATCATTGACGGCGTGCGCCTGTGCAAGGCCAAACGCTATCGGTTCGCCAACTCCGACATGGACGAACTGGAAAGCCGCCTGAAGGAAGCCCGTGAGGCTGGCGCGCGCGAGATCATCATCGCCACCGACGGCGCCTTCTCGATGGACGGCTATATCGCCAAGCTGAATGAAATCCGTGTCTTGGCGGACAAATATAATGCTTTGATCATGGTGGACGACTGCCATGCGACAGGCTTCCTGGGGCCGAAGGGGCGCGGATCGTTCGCCCATCACGGGGTCGAGGTGGACTTCGTCACCGGCACCTTCGGCAAGGCGCTGGGCGGGGCCATGGGCGGCTTCATCTGCGCCCGGAAGTCGGTGGTCGAACTGCTGAAGCAGCGCGCGCGCCCCTATCTGTTCTCCAATGCGCTTTCGCCCGCCGTCTGCGGCTCCAGCCTTGAGGCCATCCGCATCGCCCAAGGGTCTGAGGGCGACGCCCTGCGCACCCGCCTGTCGGCCAACGCCCACCGCTATCGCGGCGCGATGGCGGATGCTGGCTTCACCCTGCTGGACGGCGAACATCCGATCATTCCGGTCATGCTGGGCGACGCCAAGCTGGCGCAGGACTTCGCCGCACGGGCGCTGGAGCTGGGCGTCTATGTGATCGGGTTTAGCTTCCCCGTGGTGCCGCGCGGCCAGGCCCGCATCCGCACCCAGATGTCGGCGGCGCATACGTTTGACCAGATCGACCAGGCGGTCGCGGCCTTCACCAAGGCCGGTCGCGAGTTGGGCGTCATCTAGCCGTCATTGGACGTCACCCTCGGGCCTGGCTCGAGGGTCATCGTTCCGTCGCGCGATGGCCGGATTAAAGCGACGGGAGTTTTTTCTGGCGAGCGGCGTGGGGCCTCTGCCACGAGGAGTGATCTGATGACCGATACGATGAAAGCCCTGGCCAAGACTGCGCCCGGCATCGGCCTTGAGCTGATCGATGCGCCGATCCCCGAGGCGGGGCCGGAGGATGTGCTGATCCGCGTGCACCGCACTGCCGTGTGCGGCACCGACATCCACATCTGGAACTGGGACGAGTGGTCCCAGAAGAATGTCCCGACCCCGATGATCACCGGCCACGAGTTCGCCGGCGAGATCGTCGCCATCGGCAAGGACGTGGATCGTCCGCTGAAGATTGGACAGCGTGTCTCGGCCGAAGGTCATGTCATCGACCTGAACTCCGAAGCCGCCCGCGCCGGGCATTTCCACCTGGACCCGCATACGCGCGGCATCGGCGTGAACCGTCAGGGCGCCTTCGCCGAGTTCGTGGTGGCCCCGGCCTTCAACGTGATCGAACTGCCTGACGACGTGCCCTATGAGATCGGCTCGATCCTGGACCCGTTCGGCAATGCGGTTCACACCGCGCAGCAGTTCGACCTGCTGGGCGAGGACGTGCTGGTCACGGGGGCTGGTCCCATCGGCATGATGGCGGCCGCCGTGGCGCGTCATGCCGGTGCGCGGACGGTGGTGCTGACCGACATCAACGATTTCCGCCTGGACCTGGCGCAGAAGGTGGCGCCGGGCGTCCGCACCGTGAACACGACCAAGGAAGACATCCACGATGTCATGAAGGAACTGGGCCTGAAGGTCGGTTTCGACGTGGCGCTGGAGATGTCGGGTTCGCCCGTGGCCTTCAAACAGTGTGTCGACACCCTGATCATGGGCGGCGGCATGGCCATGCTGGGCATTCCCGGCAAGCCGATGGAGACCGACTGGGGCGCGATCATCCTGAAGGCCCTGACGATCAAGGGCGTCTATGGGCGTGAGATGTTCACCACCTGGCGCAAGATGCTGGGCCTGCTGAAGGCCGGTCTGGACCTCAGCCCGCTGATCACCCACCGACTGGGCTATGCCGACTATCGCGAAGGCTTCGAGGCCATGAAGTCGGGTCAGTCAGGCAAGGTGGTTCTGGATTGGGACAGGGCGGCCTGAAGCCTGCATCTCCTCCCCACCGCGTGGGGAGGGGGACCGCGAAGCGGTGGAGGGGTTTTGCACCGCAAGGCCCCTCCGTCACGGCGCGAGATGCGCCGCGCCACCTCCCCATCGCTTGCGCGACAGGGAGGAGAAGCCTTGCCCTCAGTACCGCGCCCGCAGGGTGATCCCCACCGTGCGCGGATCGCCGGGGTTGCCGATGACCAGGCCCGAGTTGCCGGACTGGACGCTGACGAACTGGAGATAGTTCTCGTCCAGCGCATTCTTGACCCAGACGAAGGCCTCCCAGCCGTTCTCGGCGCGGAAACCGGCGCGCAGATTCAGGATCGTGTAGCTGTCGATCTGGGTGTAGCGCGACACCGAGGCGTCGGAGTTGTAGGACGAGCGATAGCTGGCGTCGACGCCGCCATAGAGTTCGCCCGGCTGACCCAGAAAGCCGCCCTTGCCGTGCACTTCCGCCCCGACCGAGGCCGCCCAGGGCGAGACGCCGGGCAGCTTCTTTCCTGACAGGTCGCAGGCCACGGTGGAGGCGCCGATCAGCTCCAGCGGGCAGGGGCCGTTGGTGAAGGAATCATATTTGGCGTCCGTCCACGCCGCGTTGGCGTAGAGGTCGAGATTCCGGTTCGGACGGGCGAAGGCGTCCAGCTCGACGCCCTGAATGACCACCTGATCGGCATTGGCCAGATAGCCGCGCAGGGCGCCGGGGCCGCTGTCGACGACATTGGCCTGATAGTCCTTCACGTCGGTGCGGTAGGCGGCCAGGTTGGCGGTGACGCGCCGGTCGAACAACTGGGTCTTCAGGCCCAGTTCATAGGTGGTGACCACCTCAGGCTTGACCACGGCGTTGGTCAGGGACGGCTGGCCGTTGGGCAGGTTCGGGATGCCCGCCATGTTGATGCCGCCCGATTTGTAGCCCCGCGCGACGCTGGCGTAGGTCAGGACATCGTCGGTGACGTCATAGGCCAGGGACACCTGACCGGACAGGTCGTCGTCCGACAGGCTGGCGTCATAGGCCTGGGGCCGGGCGATGCCCAGGCGGCGGGTGATCAGGGCAGGGTCAGTGGTGACCAGACCTCCGGCCGTTGTGGCCTGATACCAGCCGGACTTGTCCTCCTTGGTGTAACGCAGGCCCGGCGTCAGGTGCAGGCGGTCGGTGATGTTCCAGGTCAGCTGGCCGAAGACGGCGTAGGAATCCGTCTCGATCCGGCTGTCGTTGAACACCTTGTATCCGTCCAGAAGGGCGTCGGGCACGTTCGGCAGATTGGGGCCGATCAGCCAATAGACCGCGTCCTTGCCGTACTCGGTGACGCCGTGCGTCTCGACGGCCTGATGGAAGGCGTACAGGCCCACGGTCCAGTCGATGCGGTTCGAACCGTTGGATGACAGGCGCAGTTCCTGGCTCCACTGATCCTGCCACGACGGATTGGCCGACTGGCGGGTGATGTCCAGCGCGGTGTAGTCGCGGTCGTTCTTTGGTCCCCAGTCCCAGGCCCGCCAGGCCGAGACGGAGGTCAGGGTCGCCCAGCCGAAATCATAGTCGACGATGGCCGAGACGCCGCGATGGATCTGGTCGGCCTGAATGGCGCTGTCGACATCGGCGATGCGGGCGTAGGGATTGGTGCTGGCGGGCGTGTAGCCGCGACCGGCGGCCAGAGCAGGAAACTGCTGGGCCGCAGGCTTCAGCGTCTGGCCGACGGTGACATAGACCTGGGTGCAGCAGTCGGGCGTCAGGTCGGCGTAGTCCGCGAACAGCCGAACCCGCAATTGTTCGTTCGGTTGGAACAGCAACTGGCCGCGCAGGCTGATCGCGTCCTGGGAGTTCTGCTTCCTGCCGACGGTCACATTGTCCAGCAAACCGTCGCGACGGGTTGAGACGACCGAGAAGCGGGCCGCCAGCTTGTCGTCGATGATGGGGCCGGAGAAGGTGGCCTTTGCCTGCAGGAAGCCATAGTCCCCGAAGCTGAGTTCGGCCTGACCCTCTGGCGTGAAGGACGGCGTCCGGGTGGTGATGTTCAGGGCCCCGGCGGTGGTGTTCTTGCCGAACAGGGTGCCTTGCGGCCCGCGCAGGATCTCGATGCGGTCCAGATCGACGAAGTCCAGCGTCGCGGTGGCGGGGCGGCCGTAATAGACCTGATCGACATAGATGCCGACGCCCTGTTCAAGACCGTCATTGGCCAGACCATAGCTGGCGCCCAGTCCCCGGATGGTGATGGCGGTGTTGCGGGGGTTTGAGCTGAGCAACTGCACGCTGGGCGCCAGTTGGGTGATCTGACCGACATTATAGGCGCCGGTGCGGTCCAGAAGCTCCTCGTTCACGACGGTCAGGGCGATGGGCACGTCCTGGGCGCGTTCGTCACGGCGGCGGGCGGTGACGACGATGTCGCCGACGCTGGCCACGCCTTGCGTGGCGCTGGAGCGTGAGGACTGGGATTGCGGGTCGTCCTCGGCATGGGCGAAGGTCGGCGCGGCGATGCAGGCCGCGATGGCGGTGGCGGATAAGAGGCGGCGTACTGTCGGCGTGGGCGTGATGGTCAATGGATCCCCTCCAGCGCGAAACGGCGCGCTGTGAGATGGGGGGATTAATGCCTATCGCTCAAATGGGTTTTTCTGCGTTTTGTTGATAGAAACGCTGCAACTGAAGCGAGAATTGACCTGTCTCAGGGCCGGGATAGAACCCTGACCAGAGTGCGTTCAAAGGCTTGTGCGTTCGGACCGGGCAACTGCTCAGCCAATAGCCCCGCTTCAAACAGATCGAACACGCGCGGATGGATGTATGAACTGCGGCAGACGGCGGGGGTGTTGCCCAGAAGGCCGGACACCGCCTTTATGCAGCGGGTGATGGTGCGCCGCGCGTCGGTGGGCGAGGTCGGGGGCGTCTCGACACGCAGCGCCCTGGCGGCGGAGACCGTTCCGGCCCAAGTGCGGAAGTCCTTGGCCGAGAACTGTTCGCCCATGGCGGCGTGGATATAGGCGTTCACATCGTCAGAGGTGACGGGGCACAGGTCGCCGTCCGCCGTACGGTATTTGAACAGCTGCTGGCCGGGCAACTCCTCCAACGCGCGCATGATGCGCGACAGGCGGCGGTCCTTGACGCTGACGCAGTGGTCCTTGCCGCTCTTGCCGCGAAACTCGAAGGTCAGGGCGGCGCCGTCCACATCCAGATGGCGCTTGTGCAGTGTGGTCAGGCCATAGCTGCGGTTCTGGCGGGCGTATTCGGCGTTGCCGACGCGGATCAGGGTGATCTCCAGCAGGCGCACCGCAGTGGCCAGCACCTTGGGCTTGCAGACGCCGCGCAGGGACAGATCGTGCTCGATCTGTGCATGGAGTTTGGGCAGGGCGCGGCAGAAGGCCGGCAGGCGGTCGAACTTGTTTTCGGACCGGGCCGTGCTCCAGTCGGCGTGATAACGGTACTGTTTGCGGCCCTTCACGTCGCGGCCCGTCGCCTGGATATGGCCGTTTGCTTTGGGGCAGATCCACACGTCGATCCAGGCGGGCGGGATGGCCAGGGCGCGGATGCGCGCCAGGACGCGGGCGTCGCTCACGACCTGCCCCCTGGCGTCGCGATAGGACCAGCCCTTGCCCGCGCGACGACGGCTGAGACCGGGGTTGTCGTCGCTGCACCAACGGAGGCCGGGCGGAACCTCGACGGCGACATCGAACCTCTGCGATCCGTCACCCACCGAAACCCTCTTTATGCCCAGACCAGCGACGAACGCGGCGTGTCGGCGGTGAGTTCCCCTTGACCGGGCGGGCCGGGCGGGGGACGAGGCGGCATGAACTATCGCCACAGCTTTCACGCCGGAAACTTTGCTGATCTGGTCAAGCACGCCCTGGTGCTGTGGCTGCTGAAGACGCGCCAGAAGGCGGGGCCGGTCACGGTGTTCGACACCCATGCCGGGGCGGGTCTGTACGACCTGTCGGGCGACGGCGCGCGGTCCCGGGAGGCCGAGGCCGGGGTCGCCAAACTGATGACGACGGAGGGGCGCACCCCCTTGATGGATGCGCTCGCGGCGGAGGTGGAGAAGCTGAACCCGGACGGCGGCGTGCGCTTCTATCCGGGATCGCCCCTGCTGATCGCAGACGCCCTGAGCGAGGGCGGACGCTATGTCGGGTTCGAGCTGAACCCACCGGTGCGCGAGATGCTGGCCGAGGCGCTGACGGGGCGCGCGAACGCCCAGGCGCGTGAGGGCGACGGCTATGAGGCCGTGACGACTGAGGCGGGCAGGATGCGCGGGCCGCTGGTCCTGATCGACCCGCCGTTTGAGAAGCCCGACGACTATATCCGCTCCGCCCAGGCGGCGGTCGCCATCGTGCGGCGCGACCCGTCGGCGACGGTGGCGATCTGGACGCCGCTGAAGGATCTGGAGACCTTCGACGCCTTCATCCGCAGGCTTCAGGGCAAGGCGGGGCCGACGCTGGTGGCCGAGGCGCGACTAAGGCCCCTGACCAATCCGATGAAGATGAACGGCTGCGCCATGGTTGTGGTCAATCCGCCTGCGGGCGCAGAGGCGGCGGCGGATGAAATCTGCGGCTGGGTGGCGAATGCGTTGGGCGACACGGGCGGGCGGTCTGAGGTCTGGACCTTCTGATGCGGCGCATTAGGGTGAGGGCATGACCCGTATCGCGATCCTGGAAACCGGCCATCCGCCGGAACACCTCAAGGATGACTTCGACGACTATCCCGCACGTTTCCGCGCCCTGCTGGGCGAGGGAGTGCCGACGACGCGGTTCAATGTTCAGGCGGGCCATTTGCCGGATGATCCGTCCGCGTTTCAGGGAGCCATCGTCACCGGGTCGGCGGCGGGGGTCTATGACGATCTGCCGTGGATTCCGCAGTTGGTGGACTGGCTGAGGGCGGCGCGAGGGCAGACCCGTCTGGTGGGCATCTGCTTCGGCCATCAGGTTTTGGCCCATGCCTTCGGCGGGGTGGTCGAGAAATCGCACAAGGGTTGGGGCGTGGGCCTGCATCGCTACGACGTGCAGGCGACGGAGCCGTGGATGCATCCACGCGCCCGCACCCTCGCCATTCCTGTCTCGCATCAGGATCAGGTGGTGGCGGTGTCGCCCGATGCGCGGGTTCTGGCCTCCAGCGCCTTCACCCCCTACGCCGGTCTGGCCTGGGGCGAGGACGCGATCTCGTTCCAGTGCCATCCCGAGTTCCAGCCCGAATACGCCGCCGCCCTGATCGAGGGACGGCGGGGCGAGCGCATCCCGCACCCCATCGCGGACGAGGCGATCGACAGTCTGAAACGGCCCAACGACCGGGCCGTCCTGACGGCATGGATCCGGGCCTTCCTGCTGCTGACCCCGCCGCCGGTCGAGGATCAGGGCAGCGGCATCTGACATGCGGATTTCGGCTGTCGCCAAGCGGACCTTGCGTCACTGGCGTCCCTTCTACTGGCGCGAGGCAGCCCTATGCATGCCCGCCATGCCGATCCTGCTGGCGGGCGGCGTGCTGCTGGGTCTGCCGACCCAGGGGGCCATTGCGGCGGGGGCGGCGCTGGTTGTGGGGCTGGCGGCGTCACGTGACCTGGTCGGGCGCCGTTGGGGCGCGATGATCGGCACGGCGCTGGGTCTGATGATCGCGGCCCTGGTCGGGACGCTGGCGGGTCAGGTTCCGTGGCTGCTGCTGACGCTGGGCTGCATCGGCGCGGCGGTCTGTGCGGCCATCGCCCTGTTTGAAGAAGACGTCTGGTGGGTGGTGCTGCAGGGCGTCACCGCCATGCTGATCGCGGGCTATTACGCCGGTCCGCTGGATCAGGCTCTGTTGCGCGGGGTCGGGGTGCTGGTCGGCAGCGCGGCGCAGATCGGTCTGGTCGTTTTGCTGGCCTGGATATTCCCAAAGGCGGCGGCGCGTCTGCCCAGCATGCCTGCGCCCCCGCCGCCCGGAAACAAGCTGTTGATCAGCCACATGGCGCGTGCCGCCGCCGCCGTCGGCATCAGCATGGGCGTGGCCTGGGCGGTGGATCTGCAGAACTGGGCCTGGGCGCCGATGACGGCCATGATCGTGCTGAAGCCCGGCCTGATGGAGACCCAGACACGCGGCGCCCAGCGGGTGCTGGGGACGCTGCTGGGCTGCGCCGCCGCCACCGTGTTCGCGATCCAGGTCGGATCGGCCCATCCGTGGCTGATTGCTGCGGCGGCGGTGACGGCCTTCGCCTCGTTCGCCCTGCAGCAGGCGCATTTCGCCACCCTGACGGCGGCCATTACCGCCACGGTGGTTCTGCTGGTGTCGCTGGGTTACGGCGGGGTGCTGGCCAATGCCGAGCACCGGCTGATCGCGACCATCATCGGCGGGCTGACGGCGCTGGTCGTGGCGCGGATCGCCCCGCACCGAGGCAGGCTGAACGGGGTGCAGGAAGACCGGGTGGGCGAGAACCCGCCGGTCGTCCCGCCGGTCAGAGCCCCAGCAGCCGGATCAGTCCCAGGCTGAGCAAAACAAGCGCGCCCAGCGACAGGATGACGGCGGCAATGACCCTGCCGCCCGCGCGGGCCACGGCGCGAATGTCGGTCTGCAGGCCCAGCGCCGCCATGGCTACGACGGTCAGCAGGCCAGAGGCCGCAGACATGGGGGCCAGCGCCGCCTGCGGGATCAGGTCGAACGACCGCAGGCCGATCATCGCCAGGAAGCCGATGATGAACCACGGCAGCAGGCGGTGCAGGCCGGGGCCTTTCGCATCCGGCGCCTTGCGGCCTGCGATCAGCGACAGGGCCAAAATGACCGGGCCCAGCATCAGCACCCGCACCAGTTTGACCACGGTGCCGGTCTGGGTGGCGGCGGCGCCGAAGGGTGCGGCGGCGGCCAGCACCTGCGGCACGGCATAGACGGTCAGGCCCGCCAAGGCGCCGTACTGAAGTTCGCTCATATGGATCAGGCCGCCCAGCAGCGGCAGGGCCAGGACCACGATCACGCCCAGAACGGCGGTGAAGGCGATGGAGGCGGCGACCTCTTCGCCATCGGCGTTGATGACGGGGGCGACGGCGGCGATGGCCGAGTTGCCGCAGATGGCGTTGCCGCACGCGACCAGCAGGGCCATGCGCGGATTAAGGCCCAGCGCGCGTCCGACGCCGAAGCCGACGCTGATCGCCAGCGCCACCAGGGCGAAGATGCCGAAGACGAACGGCAAGCCCAGCGCCGACAGGGTCGCCGCGCTGACCGAGGCGCCCAGCAGGACGACGGCGATCTCCAGCAGGGTCTTGGCGCTGAAATCGACACCGGCCTTGAAGCGCGCGTCCGGCGTCCAGGCCATGCGGACCGCCGCGCCCAACAGGATGGCCAGCACCAGAGGCTCCAGCCAGACATGACCGATCAAGTCCCGCTCGATGCTGGTCAGACCGATCGCCGCCAGCGTCACCAGCAGGCACAGCAGCAGGCCAGGCCGGATCGACCGCGCGAACGCCCTCGCGGACTCGAAACGCGGCGTGGATTGAGGCGTGGGCAGGGCGGCGGACTTCATCCCCATGCTGATGCGCCGCGCATCGACAGTGGTCCAACGGATAGTTATGGTCGTTTCAATCCGATTTGGAGATCAATCGTGACCCTGGAACGCCTGCGGATCTTTGTCGCGGTGGCTGAGCGTGAGCATGTCACGGCGGCGGCGCGGGCGCTGAACCTGACCCAGTCGGCGGTGTCGAACGCCATCGCCGCGTTGGAGGCCGAACATGACGTGCATCTGTTCGACCGGGTCGGGCGGGGCGTGGTGCTGAACCAGACGGGCCGCGCCTTCCTGCCGGAAGCCAAGGCGGTGCTGGCCCGCGCGGCGGCGGCCGAGGCGGCGCTGGCGGACATGAGCGCCCTGCGGCGCGGGCGCCTGACTATTTTCGCCAGCCAGACCATCGCCAGCGCCTGGTTGCCGCGTCGGCTGGCCGCCTTTCATGCCGCCTATCCGGGCGTCGAACTGGACGTGGCCATCGGCAATACGCGCGAGGCGGCGCAGGCGGTGCTGAGCGGGGCGGCGGAACTGGGGTTGGTCGAGGGCGAGATCGACCAGCCGATGCTGGATCAGACGGTGGTGGGATCGGACCGGTTGGCGGTGCTGGTGACGCCGGACCATCCGTGGGCGGGCGTGCGGCGGCTGAACGCGGCGACGCTGGCGACCCAGGCCTGGGTTCTGCGTGAAGCCGGTTCCGGCACCCGCTCGACGCTGGAGGCCGCGCTGCGGCGGGCGGGCGTCGACCCTGAGACCCTGTCCATCGCCATGACCCTGCCGTCGAACGAAGCAGTGCTGGCGGCGGCGGAGGCGGGGGCAGGGGCGACGGCCCTGTCCGAAAGCGTGGCCTATGCGTCCGTGGCGGCGGGACGGCTGGTGATGGCGGACTTCACCCTGCCGGAGCGGCCCTTCCGACTGCTGCGGCACAGCGAGCGGTATCGCAGCAAGGCGGGCGATGCGTTCGTGGAGGCGGTGGGGTAGCTAGTCACTCGACATTGAGCTCAGAGCCGTCTTTCCGGGGCGTCCGAAGGACGAACCCGGAACCCAGGAGGGCCGCACCCTGCATATCTCACCCTGCTTGGAATACGTCTCACAGCGCAGTCGTGGCCCTGGGTTCCGGGTTCTTCGCTGCGCTCAGCCCCGGAATGACGACTTAAGAAGTCGGCTAGCCGAACTCTGGTTGGACCTTGTGAGGTATGGAGAGCGGAGACCTTGTTACGGCCACTTCACCACGGGGGGCATCGAGCTGAGGATGGACTCCACGTTTCCGCCGGTCTTCAGCCCGAACATGGTGCCGCGGTCGTAGAGCAGGTTGAACTCCACATAGCGGCCGCGACGGACCAACTGCTCCTCGCGCTCCTGCGGCGTCCAGGCCTCGCCCATCCGCCCGGCGACGATCTTGGGATAGATGTCCCGGAAGGCCAGACCCACGTCGCGGGTGAAGGCGAAGTCCTTGTCGTAGTCGCCGCTGTCGTGGTGGTCATAGAAGATGCCGCCGGTGCCGCGCGGCTCCTTGCGATGCGGCAGATAGAAGTAGTCGTCGCACCAGGCCTTGTACTTGGCGTGCCAGTCGGGGTCGTGCGCGTCGCAGGCGGCCTTCATGGCGGCGTGGAAGGCGAGGGTGTCCGGGTGGTCCTGACGCCGATCCGCATCCAGCACCGGCGTCAGGTCGCCGCCGCCGCCGAACCAGGCCTTGGTCGTGGCGATGAAGCGGGTGTTCATGTGAACGGCGGGAACATGCGGGCTGACCGGGTGGCAGATCAGACTTATGCCTGTGGCGAAAAAGCGCGGGTCTTCGTCGGCGCCCGGCACCGACTTGGCGTAGTCGGCGGGGAAGGTTCCGTGAACGGTCGAGACATGGACCCCGACTTTTTCGAACAGTCGGCCATGCATCATGCCCATGACGCCGCCGCCGCCCTCGGGGCGATCCCATGCGGTGCGGACGAAACGGCCGGGCTCGCCGGGGAACAGGTCGGCGGGGGCTGCGTCCTCCAGCGCCTCGAAGGCGGCGTGGATCTGGTCACGCAGATGTTCGAACCAGGCGCGGGTCTCGACCTTTTTCAGGTCCAGCGGATCGGAGAAGGAAGCGTCGCTCATGGCGCGCTCCTAGACCGACTGGGGCGTTCAGCCAACCTGCCCGGTCTGCCTGAGGCCCTCCCACAGGGCGATTCCGGCGGTGACTGACAGATTCAGCGACCGCGCCTCGGGCCGCAGCGGGATCACGACGCGCGCATCGGCGGCGGCGTGGACATAGTCGGGCGCGCCCGCCGTCTCCTTGCCGAACAACAGAACGTCGTCTGGCCGGAAGACGAAGTCGGGCAGGGGCGTAGCGCCCTTTGTCGTGAACAGCACCAGCCGTCCGGGCGCGCGATTCTGCTGGAAGGCCTCCCAGTCCGCATGGCGCGTCATGTGCGACAACGGACCATAGTCCAGCGCCGCCCGCTTCATGGCGCGGTCGTCGAAACGGAAGCCCGTCGGCTCGATCACGTGCAGATCGACGCCGAAACAGGCCGACAATCGGATGCAGGCTCCGACGTTCTGAGGAATGTCAGGTTGAAAAAGGGCGAGACGCATTCTAAGGCCTGACATACGCGCGGCCAGGGGGTTTGTCGCGGTCTGTTTTGCGAGCGTTTCGCAAGAAACGTCAGCAGCTTGCGCCGAGGGGGCGTGGGTCGAACAGCCGTAGGGAATTCCCGGCTTCGTTCTTTGTTCGTGCCGTGGCGAGGGTGGGCCCCCAGGTCTGTTCAGCGGCGTTCGAGAGGTGAAACGTGGCCGAATCGGTCGTGCATACTGAAAGCCCAGAAGGCGGCGATCCTAACCGCCGTGACTTTATCCACATCGCTGCGGGCGCCGCTGCGGTGGGCGCTGGCGCGATGATCGCCTGGCCGCTGATCAACCAGATGAACCCGGCCGCCGACACCCTGGCTCTGGCGTCGATCGAATTTGATCTGACCAAGGTTCAGGAAGGCCAGCAGGTCGTCATCAAGTGGCAGGGCAAGCCGGTGTTCGTGCGCTATCGCACCCCGGCCGAGTTGCAACGCGTCATCGCCGATGACCATGCGCCCGACCTGAAGGAACCCCAGACGGACGCCGAGCGCACCAAGCCGGGGCACGAGAAGTATCTGGTGGTCGTCGGTTCCTGCACCCACCTGGGCTGCGTTCCGACTTTCGGCGCAGGCGACTACGGCGGCTGGTTCTGCCCCTGCCACGGCTCGCACTACGATGCGTCCGGCCGGATCCGGAAGGGGCCCGCGCCCCTGAACCTGGTGGTGCCGAACTACGATTATTTGTCCGACACCCGCGTAAAGATCGGTTGAGGGCCAGGGGAGGATCATGAGCGATCACGAGAGCACCTACGTCCCGAAAACGGGCGTTGAAAAGTGGCTGGACACCCGTCTGCCCATCATCCGCTTCGGCGCCGACTACATGTCGCTGCCGACACCGCGCAACCTGAACTACTGGTGGACCTTCGGCGGGATTCTGGCGATCTGCCTGATGACGCAGATCATCACCGGCATCGTTCTGGCCATGCACTATACGCCGCACGTCGACCTGGCCTTCGCCTCGGTCGAGCGCATTATGCGCGACGTGAACGGCGGCTGGCTGATCCGTTACGTCCACGCCAACGGCGCGTCGATGTTCTTCATCGCCGTCTATCTGCACATGCTGCGGGGCCTGTACTACGGCTCCTACAAGGCGCCGCGCGAGATGATCTGGATCATCGGCTGCGTGATCTTCTTCCTGATGATCGCCACCGCCTTCCTGGGTTACGTCCTGCCCTGGGGCCAGATGTCCTTCTGGGGCGCTGAGGTCATCACCAACCTGATCGGCGCCATTCCCGGCGTCGGCGAGCCGATCCTGATCTGGCTGCGCGGCGGCCCGGCGATCGACAATGCGACGCTGAACCGCTTCTTCTCGCTGCACTATCTGCTGCCGTTCGCCATTCTCGGCTGCGTCGTGCTGCACCTGTGGGCGCTGCACGCTGCCGGTCAGAACAACCCGGTCGGCATCCTGATCCCGAAGGACCGCGCCAAGAAGGACCTGCTGCCCTTCCACCCGTACTTCACGGTCAAGGACGGGTTTGCGATCATCCTGTTCCTGATCCTGTTTGCGATCTTCGTCTTCTATCAGCCGAACGCCTTGGGCCACGCCGACAACTACATCCCGGCCAACCCGCTGCAGACGCCCGCGCACATCGTGCCCGAGTGGTACATGCTGCCCTTCTACGCGATCCTGCGCGCCATCCCCGACAAGTTCGGCGGCGTGGTGGCCATGTTCGCCGCGATCGGCGTGCTGTTCGTCCTGCCCTGGCTGGATACGTCCAAGGTGCGCTCGATGCGCTACCGTCCGACGATGCGGACCTTCTTCATCATCTTCCTGGTGGTGGGCGTGGGTCTGGGCTGGTGCGGTGGTCAACTACCGGATTCGCCTGTCATCGGTTCGTTCAAGACCTTCACGCTGTTTGACGGCGACCTGAACTCCTACCTGTGGCTGACGCGTCTGTTCACGGCCTACTACTTCGCGTTCTTCTTTATCATCATGCCTCTGGTGGGTCTGAAGGAAACGCCGTTGCCCATCCCCGCGACGATCTCCGAGCCGGTGCTGACCGGTGCGGACGCCGCCGAGCAGAAGGGCTGAGCGTCATGACGATTGGAATGAAGACCGTGTCGATCAAGACCATCATCGCCTCGGCCGCCGTTGCTGTCGGTCTGATGGCTGCGGCTCCGGCCCTGGCTTCGGGGGGCGCCGCCCATCCGCGCTCGGGCGGGTTCAGCTTCGACGGGCCGTTCGGAACCTATGACCAAGGCCAGCTGCAACGCGGCTACAAGGTCTATCACGAGGTCTGCGCCGCCTGTCACAGCATGAACCTCATGCACTATCGGAACCTGGGCGATGCTCATGGTCCGTTCTGGAACCCCAAATACCCGAACCCGAACGACAACCCCGTCGTGAAGGCTCTGGCCAAGGAAATCCAGATCGCTGACATCGACAGCGAAACCGGCGAAGCCATCCAGCGCGACGGCACGCCGGCGGACAAGTTCCGCAACCCGTATCCGAACGCTACGGCGGCGGCGGCGGGCAACGGCGGCGCCGCGCCGCCCGACCTGTCGGTGATGGCCAAGGCCCGCCACGGCGGCGCCGACTACATCTACTCGCTGCTGTCGGGTTACAAGGATGCGCCTGCGGGCGTGACCATCCGTGACGGCCAGCACTACAACCCCTACATGGCCGGCGACCTGACGCCGTTCTGGACGGGCGATCCCAAGCATGTTCCGCCCGGCGGCTTCATCGCCATGCCGCCGCCGCTGCAGAACGGCCAGGTGACCTATGACGATGGTTCGCCCCAGACGGTCGACCAGTACGCCAAGGATGTCGCGGCCTTCATCGCCTGGACGTCCGAGCCGAAGATGGTCGAGCGCAAGCAGGCCGGTTTCGGCGTGATCATCTTCCTGCTGATCTTTGCGGGCATCACCTACGCCAGCTACCGCCGCATCTGGAAAGGCGTGGCCCACTAAGGTCCGCCGACAGACGAAATGCTCAACCCGTCGGAGTTCGCTCCGGCGGGTTTTTGTTTGGCCTGCAAGGCGGCAGTCTGGAATCGACAGGGACGGACTGGCCCCCTAGGGTTCACGCCTCGTTCATGGCTGTGGGGCCTGTCTTTATGCGTATTGTCACTTCTCTTGCTGTCGTCCTGATGGCAGGTGCGGCCTTGTCCGCCTGCGCCACGTCGCCCAATCCGGCGGCGGTGCATCGCCAGGCCGCCTTTGACGCGGCGCGCATCTCTGAGGACATTCGTGTCTTGTCCGACGACAGTTTCGAAGGACGCGGCATCGCCACCCCGGCTGAGGCCAAGGTCATCGCCTATCTGAGCAAACAGTATGAGGCTGCGGGCCTGCAGCCGGGCGGCCCGAATGGTCAGTGGACCCAGGACGTGATCCTGAACCGCTTCGTCCAGTCCAACATCCACGCCTCGCTGAAACTGGGCGACTGGACCCTGCCGCTTACGCAGGGCCGCGAGGTGGCGATCTCGACCCGCCGCCCTGCTGACCACGTCAGCCTGAAAGATGCGCCGCTGGTCTTCGTCGGCTATGGCGTCAAGGCGCCCGAGCGGAACTGGGACGACTTCAAGGGCCAGGACCTGCGCGGCAAGATTCTGGTGGTGCTGGTCAATGACGCCGACTTTGAAGACCCGTCGCTGAACACCTTCGGCGGCAAGGCCATGACCTATTACGGGCGCTGGACCTACAAGTACGAAGAGGCCGCGCGTCAGGGCGCGGCGGGCGTGTTGATCGTCCACGAAACCGCGCCTGCATCATACGGCTGGCAGACAGTGGCCAACTCGTGGGGCGTGCCGCAGTTCGACATCCTGCGCCAGAACGCCGCCGCCGAGCGCGTGCCGATGGAAGGCTGGGTTCAGCGCGACGTGGCGGTCGACCTGTTCCGCCGCGCCGGTCTGGATTTCGAAGCGCTGAAGGTTCAGGCGCGCAGTCGTGACTTCCAGCCTGTGGCCCTGCCGGGCGCCAGCTTCTCGACCGAGTTCGACGTCAAGACCGACCGCATCACCTCGCACAACGTCATCGCCCGCCTGCCGGGCACGACCCACCCGGATGAGACGGTCCTCTACACCGCCCACTGGGACCACATCGGCATGGGCGAACCTGACGCGACCGGCGACCGCATCTTCAACGGCGCCGTCGACAACGCCTCGGGCACCGCTGGCCTGCTGGAGCTGGCGCGGATGTTCGGCGCCTCGCCGCCCACCGAACGCTCGGTCGTCATGATCAGCTTCACCGGCGAGGAAAGCGGCCTGCTGGGCTCGGAATACTACGCCGCCAATCCGGTCTATCCGCTGGCCAAGACCGTCGGCGGCTTCAACATGGACTCGATGAACGTCTATGGCCGGGTCACGGGCCTGGGCGTCACCGGCTATGGCCAGTCGGACTTCGACGAGCGTCTGGCGGCGGCGATCCAGCCGCAGGGCCGCACCCTGATGCCTGACTATGAGAATGCGGCGGGCACATACTACCGCTCCGACCACTTCCCGTTGGCAAAGCGCGGCGTGCCGATGGCCTATGCCGGCAGCCGAGGGGACTACCGTGATGAACCCATCGCCCAGCGTGAAGCGGCGCGAGCTGAATACGGCGCCAAACGCTATCACCAGGCGGCGGACGAATGGTCGCCGGATTGGGACTACAGCGGCATGATCGAGGACCTGCAGGTCTTCTATAGTGTCGGTCGCGCCCTGGCGAACGACCGCGAATGGCCGAAGTGGAAGACGGGTTCCGAGTTCGGGCCTGTGCGTTCGGAAACCGACGCCCAGCGTCGCTGACGCCGCCGCCAAACGAAGGGGCCGGGTCCGATCCGGTCCCTTTTTCCATCCTGCGTTTCGAGCCTGCTTCATGACCCTTCGTCGTTCGCCCCTTATCGCCATCGCCGCGCTGGTGCTGGCCGCCTGTGCGTCTGCCCCCGCGGTTGCGCCAGTCGCCCACACCGACGCCTTTGCGACGGCGTCCGCGGCCCGTCCGCAGTTCAGCGCGCAGAACTTGTCGGACCACATCAAATATCTGGCTTCGGATGAGTTGGAGGGGCGGTTCCCCGGCCTGGTCGGCGAACGTCTGACCCTGGCCTATCTGCAACGCCAATATGAGGCCCTGGGGCTGGAGCCAGGCGGGCGGGACGGATCCTGGCTGCAGCCGGTTGATCTGGTGCGTTTTCGGCCTGAGCGGGCGCCGACGGGGACCTGGACGGGGCCGGACGGCGTCGCCCACCCCCTGGTGTCGGGTGAAGATATCACGCTGCGCGCGGGGCCTGCCGACCCTGTGCTCAAGATCGCCGATGCGCCGCTGGTCTTTGCCGGATACGGTGTCGTGGCGCCCGAGCGGGGCTGGGATGACTATGGTTCGACGGACCTGACCGGCAAAGTCGTGGTGGTGCTGCGCGGCCAGCCCGCCGTGATGGGGGAAGACCCGAACTTCTACGGCTCGTCCACGCACAAGACGCAGGAGGCGCTGGAGCGCGGGGCGGTCGGCGTCATCACCTTGCAGACCGATGACGGTCGCTGGCGGCGTTCTGTGGGCGGCGCAACTCGCCCGCAGATGACGATCAAGGGGGCCAAGGACACGCGCTTTACTGGCGCGATCAACACACAGACGGCGACGGCCATCGCGGGCGCCGGTTTCGCCGATGTCCTGGCGCGGGCGCAGACGGCGGGGCTGGGCGGAGCCTTCGACATGAACGCCCGTCTCAGCGTCGACATCGCCGAGACGACCGAGGTGATCCATTCCAACAACCTGCTGGCCAAGATCCCCGGCACGCAGCGGCCCGACGAATACGTCATCTATTCCGCCCACTGGGACCACGTCGGCAAGGCGTCCCAGCCGGATGCGAACGGCGACGACATCTACAATGGCGCCTGGGACAATGCGTCGGGCACCGCTGGCCTGATCGAGATGGCCCGCGCCTTCAAGACCGGCCCGGCGCCGGAACGCACCGTGGTCTTCCTGCATGTCACGGCGGAAGAGCAGGGCCTGCTGGGTTCAGAGGCCTATGCCGCCGATCCGGTCTATCCGCTGGCCAAGACGGCGGCGAACATCAACATCGACATGCTGCCCTTCACCCCTGCGACGCGGGACGTGGCCGTGTTCGGCGTCGGCAAGTCAGAGCTGGAGGATATTCTGGGCCGGTTCGCCGCCGTGCAGGGACGGGTGGTCACCGGCGACGGATACCCGGAAGAGGGGTTCTACTACCGTTCCGACCACTTCAACTTTGCGGCGGGCGGGGTTCCGGCCCTGATGCCCTGGACCGGGCGCGATTTCATCAAGGGCGGGATCGCGGAGGGCAAGCCCTACTACGAGGGGCAGATGGCGCGGTATTATCACCAGCTGTCGGACGAATGGCGCGCTGACTATGACTTCACAGCGGCCTTGCAGAACCTGGACCTGCTGTATCGGCTGGGGCTGACGGTGGCGGACAGCACGGACTGGCCCGCATGGAAGCCGACGGCGGAGTTCAACACCATCCGCAACGCCACGGCTGACCAAAGGCGCTGAATCAATCGACGCCGAAGGGGTCGCTCCTTCGGCGTCGAGATCTCACGGCCCTGAAAGGGGTGGCGGGGCCGCGAAAGGGGAAGGCTCTATCGAGCCGTGGCCTGGGCGATGACCGCGCGGCCCTGGGCGATGGCGGCGGCCTCGGTCAGTTCGCCGCCCGACACCTTGTCCGCCAGGGTCATCAGCGGGATGCCGGTGACCGAGCCGGTGTCCCCGACCTCCGCCACATGAACGCCGTTGCCGGCGGCGATGGCGGCGTCCCAGGCGTCGCGGATCGCGGCCCAGAAGCCTTGCGTCTTGGTCCAGTAGTCATCGCCCGCCTTGGTCGAGAAGTTGGTCGACCGGTCATAGGTGTTGATGACGTCTTCCTGCACGATGGCGACGGGTTCGCCGCCGTTCCGGCCCGACATCTTCACATTGTCCTGGATGTGGACCCAGCCTGCGGGCGTCAGGGCGTGGCGGTTCGTGCCCAGATAGCGGTCATAGATGGGGTTGCGCACTGCGTCGCGGCGGGCCAAAGGCCGCCACGTTGCATTCGAGGTCCAGACCGATAGCCCGTTCTCATAGGTCCAGTGACCCACGCCGCCGTAACGGGGCGAATCGTCCGTCTGCCACACCGTCTGGGACCATGCACCGGTGCGTTGGTCGGTCGGAACGGGCGTCAGGGTCCACTGGTTCGGCCCGGCGTAGGTCAGCACGGTCTGGGGCTGATAGACCCAGTCCTGACGCCAGTGTTTGACGACGATCGACTGGCCTTCATGCTCCATGACCAGGATGTGCTGCAGGCTGATGCGGTCGCCGTGGTCGTACACCACGCGCACGATCTCGCTGCCGCCCGACAGCTTCTCCTCCAGCGGATCATAGTCGGCGTTGAAACTGACATTTTCGCGCATGTCGAAGTGGACGCGGTACTGGCCCGCCTGGGCCAGGATCGACTGGCGATCCCGTTCGAAGGCGTTGGCGGGCGTGGGGGCGGCGGTTGCGACGGCGGGGACCGCAGCCTGCTGGGCCAGGGCGGCGGGCGCCGTCGTGGTCAGCAGGGCGGCGGCGATCAGGATGGCGCGCATGGGGCGGACCTTCTTGGGTGTGTTGGCGGCCATGAGGATCACAGACGCAGGGTCAGGGACAGGCCGAAGTTGCGGCCCGGCTGGGTGTAGGCGTCCTTGACGGTCGAGGCCGCGCCCAGACCGCGCACATCGCTCCACCAGCCATAGGTCTCGTCAAAGACGTTGAAGGCGCCGGCCCGCAGCGTGGCGCGCTCGGTCAGGTTCCAGTAGGCGGTGACGTCCAGAAGGGTGAAGCTCTCACCCAGATAGCAGGCCGTTCCGCACGACAGGTTGTAGGTTCCCGCGTCCTTCTTGCCCGACCAGGTGACCGTGGCCGAACCGCCCCAGACGCCTGACGGAGCAGCATAGTTCAGACCCGCCACGATCTTGAGTGGATCGACGCTGCCCAGGTCGGTGCGACGGCCGTCGGTGGTCTGTTCACCCTCGGCATAGGCGGCAGAGCCGATCAGGCTGAAGCCGTTGTCCCAATAGATGTCGGCGCGGGCTTCCAGACCCTTGATGTCGACCTCGGTTAGGTTGACGTACTGATAGATCAGCGGGTCGACGCCGGGGACGCCCGTGCCGCTGACGACGACCTGGTCGATGAAGTTGTCATAATGGGTGGCGAAGGCGGTTGTGTTCAGGCGCAATTGCCCGCCCGCGAAGTCGATGTCGCGCAGCCGGAAGCCGGCCTCGAAGCTTTCGCTGGTTTCCGGCTTCAGGTTCGGGTTGGGGATCGACTCATAGCCGAAGACCGGGTTTTCGAAGAAGTTGTTCACCTGCATCGGCGACGGGGCGCGGAAGCCCAGGCCGTAGTTGGCGAAGACGCCCAGATGCTTGCCGGCCCAATAGACGACGCCCAGCTTGGGCGAGATGTGGTCATCGCTCTGGCCCGTCGCCGCCGCGGGGAACAGGGCGTCGACTTCCGGCGACAGGTCGTACCAGTCATAGCGGACGGCGGGGATGATGCTGAGCGCGCCGCCCAGCATTTCGATTTCGTCCTGAACAAAGACGCCCGCCAGTTGGTAGTCGGTCTTGGGGAAGGCGCGGGTGGGGAAGCTTTCGCCCACGGGCGGGGTCACGCCGTCGCGCACGCCTTCCTGAGTGGTTTTGGACCAGTCGGCGCCGAGGGTGACGCGGTGCTGCATCGCGCTGCCGGCGCCAAAGACGCGGGCCGCCTGGGCGGCGACGCCATAGACGGTGTTGTCGAAGGTGACGTCGCGGCTGCGGTCCACGGCGGGGATGCGGTCTTCAAAGGTGTACTGGCGGGTGGTCGAGTCCTGCCAGTAGGCGCTGATCGAACCGTCAGCGAAGCCAGCGAAGTCCGATAAGCGCCATTCGCCGCTGACGCGGTCGCGCTGGGTCTCATCGTGTGCGGTGACGGCCAGAACCGTGGCTGAGCGGCTGCTCAGCGCGTCGCCGTCCATTTCGGAATCGAGGTGATCATAGGTCAGGCGCAGGGTGTGGCCCGGCGCCACGTCCCAGACCACCTTGCCCAGGATGGCGTTCGACGAGAAGTCCTGAGGATTGGGCTCGGTGCGCGTGGCGCCGACGCCGCCGACATTGGCCTTGTTTTCGGTCTCCTGGAAATCGCGGCGCGTGTAGGCCAGCAGGCCCGAGACCGAGCCGGTGCGGCCAGCAAAGGCGACGCCCTCGGTCCAGCCCTCATCCGCCGACCCGTAGGCCACACGGGCGCGTGCGCCGAAATTCTGACCGCTGGACAAGAAGTCGGACGGGTCCTTGGAAGTGAAGGCCACGGCTCCGGCGATGCCGTCCGAGCCGTACAGGGCCGAGGCCGGGCCGCGCAGGATTTCGACCGACTTGATCAGGTCCAGATCGTTATAGCCGCCGCGCCCGACCGCCTGGGCGCCGAAGCTGAAGCCGCTGGGCAGACGCACGCCGTCGTTGATGATCAGCACACGGTCGCCGCCCATGCCGCGAATGGTGAAGCCGGAGTTGCCGTCACGGCCGGCGCCCGACAGGGCCAGGCTGAAGCGGGAAGGCGAGGTGGGAACGCTGACGCCTGGCTCGAACCGGATCAGGTCCTTGATGTCCGCGGCCAGATTGGCCTCGATCTGGTCGCTGGTGATGACGCTGACGGTGCCGGGGGTCTGGGACGCCAGGCGCGCCGAACGGGTGCCCAGGACAATGATCGGATCGACGTCGGTCGCGGCGACCTGGGTCGTGTCGTCGGCAAAGGCGGGCTGGGCGGCCAGGACGGCGTTGAAGGCGGTTGCGGCGGTGGTGAGGAGGAGAAGGTTACGCATTATGGCCCCGGTGGGTGATTTGCGCGGTTGTTAGTGCGAACGATTATCAGAATCAACCGCACTTAGCGCATGGGTTTGAACCCAAGCTGGGCCTTGGCGTTCAGCCAGGATGAAAACTGCAATTTTCCCGCTACTTGCCGCCGCCGCTTTTTTGACGGCCTGCGGCAATGGCGACGTTAATCCGCCGACGGAACCGGCCGAGCCGCTGCGGACGCCTGAGGCGATGCAGCAGGTGCAGCCCAAGGGACCATCGTCGCTGGCGTCACGCGGGCCGAGAAGTTTCGTGGGAATCTGGGCCGCCAATCTGCGCTGGTGCGACCAGCCGCAGGGGGCCAACAGCCCTTACACCATCACGCCGCTGCGGTTCGACGGGCATGAACACAGCTGTGAGATCGCTTCGATCCGCGAGACCGGAAGCGGCTATGCCGCCAGCCTGTCGTGCATCGCGAACGGCCAGCCGCGCACCGAACGGGTGCATATGGCCGCGACCGGCGATGTGATGAACCTGACCTATGTGGAGCAGGACATGGCGACGGTGAAGCTGGTCCGTTGTCCCGGTTCGCCGCGCGCGCCCGATCCGGGAAATACGCTGGAGAAGATGCTCAAGGGCGGTGGCGACACCGAAACGCCGCCGTCCGCCTCGCCGACAGAGCCTAGCGGGGCCCCCGCAACTGCATCGCCATCATCAGGGTCAGGAACTCCTCCCGCGTCGGGGGAGTGAGCAACAGGGTGCGACCGGCGGGAAGGGCGGAAACCAGTTTCGCGCGGGCCTTTCCGTCAATGCCGACACGGTCGACTTCGATAATGATCCCGCGCGCGTCCGAGTAGCGACCGCGACCTTCCTTATCCAGTTGGACCATCAAGGGCGCGACGATGTCCAAGCCGTCGCTGGGTTCGGTCTGAGCGGGCTGGACGAGAATATTGCCGGTCGGAGCGGGGCGCATGACGCCGGGGCCGGTCAACAACTGGAACTCGACCACACCGTCCACCAACTGGCCGTCTGAGCCGATCCGCGCGCTTCCAGGACCGTCGTAGCGGATCACGACCTTTTCCGCGAAATCCTCGTGTCCGCCAAGCCGATAGGAGATCGTGTCCGTAAGGCGTTCGTCGCGGCCAAGATCGGTGAACTGAAACCGGCTGAGACCCAGGCTGTCCTCTGGCGTATCGTTCCTTTTGGCGACATCGAAACGACCATCGTTGTCGGTGTCGCGGTAGCAGTAGATGTCTGACGGCGTCGTCCAGTTCGGATAGCGATCGCCATTGCGCCAGCACCACCAGTCGCCGTCGCCATTGATCCCGGCCCATAGAACGGCGCCTGCCGGTCCGTATTTGCGTATGTTGCGGGCGGGCGTTTCGATGGTCGCAAAGGCGGCAGGCCGCGCGACCTGTCGGCTGAGGACGTCGCCATGATCCAGGAGGCGGAAGTCAGTGTCGGCAGGCGCGGGCGCTTCAATGGTCAGAACCGCCTGCGGGGCGGGCTTGCTGAGGATTTCGTCAACCTGGGCCTTGGCTTCATCCGATAAACCGGCCCAGAGGCGCGCGCCGATGCTGCGCACTTCGGACGGGGCGACGTCTTGGGCGGCGTCTTGCTCGGCGGGTTCAGGCACCTCGGCAGGGGCGGAAGGCGGCGCGGCGGCCTGCAGGCTGAGCGCAGCGGCGAGGGCCGTGAAAAACATCAACGACATGATCAACCTGGAATGAAAATCGGCACGACGGTGGTGCGGGTCGTGACGCCCATGGTGATGCGCTGCACCTGGGCGGGCGTGGGCTTGAGGACCCGGAAGCGGATGGTGTTGTCTTCACTCACGTCGAGAATCTCGATCTCGGCGCCCATCAGATTGATGAGAGCGGTTTTGCCAGGCTCGAACTGCGCGCTCTGGCTCCAGCCGCCGATGGAGGTCGGCACGGAATTGATGTCCTGTCGAAAGCCGCCCTTCAGGGTGACGGCCGTGACAGCGGGCAGCGAGGCGTCGCGTGTCCGGGGACGCTGAACCGCGGCTGTGATGACATAATCCACCGCCGGGCCATCTTCTGGCGCTAGGATCGTGTAGGGGGCCGGTTGGGGCAGCGGCTGTTTGCGGCCCAACTGGAAGACAAACAACGGGACGCCCAGGAACGGTGCGCCGGAGTGCATGGCGGTTTCGAATTGACCGTCATTGTCGGCATCTTCGTAGCAGACGAACTCATCGCCCGCCCACCATGCCGCCGTCGTTTCAGCGACGGCGCAATAGGCCCAGCCCGTCGCCGAATAGACGCCGAACATCGACGATCCTGCCGCAAAGGTCTTGGTCTTGCGGAAACCGGCGAGGGAGGGGGTGTCCGCATCCAGCCGGGCCGCGCGGATCGAGGTGGCATGTTGCACGATCAAGGCCTGCCCACGAGGCGCAGTCGCTTCGACGCCGATCCCCGGACCGGCTGTAATCGCGTCATGGATTATGAAGGGGGTGGATTCACGCCGCTGAGTCTGGGCGGACGCCGCGTTCGGCAAGACGAAGAGCACCGCGATTGCAGCGCTCAGAATTCGCAAAGATGACATGCCCGATTTCACCCCCGTGCAGATCGCACGATGCACGCTTGTCGCCTATTGCGTGCAGGGTCAAGTGGGAGCTTGAGGCGTCGTCCCTTCCCGGACGACGCCTTGAGAAGGTCAGCTGAACAGGAAGTTCATCACGTCGCCGTCCTTGACGACGTAGGACTTGCCCTCGGCGCGCAGTTTGCCCGCTTCACGCGCCTTGGCTTCGCCGCGCAGGGCCACGAAGTCCTCGTAGGCGATGGTTTCGGCGCGGATGAAGCCCTTTTCGAAGTCGGTGTGGATCACGCCTGCGGCCTGGGGGCCGGTGGCGCCGACAGGGATGGTCCAGGCGCGGGCCTCTTTCGGGCCGACGGTGAAATAGGTCTGCAGACCCAGCAGCTTGTAGGCTTCACGGATCAGGCGGTTCAGGCCGGGCTCTTCGAGGCCGAGGGTCTCCAGGAACTCCTTCTGCTCCTCGTCGTCCAGCACGGCGATCTCGGATTCGATCTGGGCCGAGATGACGACCGAGTTGGCGTTGTCCTGGGCGGCGCGGGCGGCGACCTTGTCGGACAGCTCATTGCCCTTGTCGGCGTTGCCTTCCTCGACGTTGGAGACATAGAGGGCGGGCAGGGCCGTCAGCAGTTGCAGCATGTCCCAGGCCTTCTTGTCCTCCTTGGACACCTCGGCGGTGCGGGCGGGCTTGCCCGCGTGCAGTTGGGCCAGAGCCAGATCGACCAGCTTCAGCGTCAGGCCGGAGTCCTTGTCGCCGGTCTTGGCGCGCTTCTCCAGCTGCGGGCGGCGGCGCTCCAGGCTTTCCATGTCGGCCAGCATCAGCTCCGTCTCGATGATCTCCAGATCAGCGATGGGGTCGATGCGGTTTTCGACGTGGGTGATGTCGTCGTCGACGAAGCAGCGGGCCACGAAGGCCACGGCGTCGCAGTCGCGGATGTTGGCCAGGAACTGGTTGCCCAGACCCTCGCCCTTGGACGCGCCGCGCACCAGGCCGGCGACATCGACGAAGGTGATGCGGGCGGGAATGATTTCCTTGGACCCTGCAATCTCGGCCAGGGCGTTCAGGCGCGCCTCCGGCACGGCCACGTCGCCGGTATTCGGCTCGATGGTGCAGAACGGATAGTTGGCGGCCTGGGCCGCCGCCGTCTTGGTCAGGGCGTTGAACAGGGTGGACTTGCCGACATTGGGCAGGCCGACGATCGCGACTTTAAGGGCCATGGGTATCCTCTTGAGGCGCGAGCCTTTACCCGGTTCGAACCGGTTTGTCAGGCTTGCGCTTCAATACGGCTTAATGAGCGCCGTGTCCGTCGTTGATGGAGGGGCGCTGACCCACGGTCGCCTCGACCGTCACGGCGGGGGCGGCGGCGAACTCCAGCGTCAGGGGAACCGTCTCGCCGGCGACCAGAGGCGCCGTCAGGCCGATCAGCATCAGGTGGGCGCCGCCGGGCGCCAGCATGACCGCCTGACCCTGTTTCAGATCCATGCCAGTCATGATCTGGTTCATCTTCATGACGCCGTTTTCGGTCTTCATCTCGTGGACCTGAAGTTCGCTGGCGCGCGGGGTCTTGCCGCCCATCAACTTGTCATTCGCTTCCGAAATCAGGGTGACGTAGCAGGCGCCCGCCTGCGCGCCGTTCGGCGAGGGGCGGCACCAGGCGTTCGAGACGGTGACCTCTGCGACGGGCTTGGCCTCGTCGGCGGTCGAGCGGGCGGGCTCCGGGCTGCAGGCGTTGATCAGCAGCAGGGCGGGCAGGGCGCTGAGGATTGCGATGCGTTTCATGTCGGAAGGTCCTTTCAGAAAGTCGCGGGTCGGGCCGCAGCAGCCAGCCTGCGCACGATCCAGTCGAGCAGCAGGGCGGCCAGGAGGCTCAGTCCCGTCAGGGGATAGAGGATGGAAAGGGGAATGACGATCCCCAGAACGGCGGTGCGGACGCGGGCGCCGGGCGGAGCGATCGGCGCGCCCAGTCGTGCGGGCTTCATTCCGGGCGGACGGCGTTTCCACCACATGACCAGACCGCTGATCGCCAGCACCCAGACTCCGATGCAGCCCGCCAGCATGATGATGCGGTTGACCTGGCCGTACTGCATTCCCTGATGGACGGCGATGCCCCATTCAAAGGCCTTGGCGCCGAGGCCGAACTGGCTCCAGCGGACGTCGGCCAGGACGGCGCCGGTCTGGCCGTCCACATACAGACTGCGGGCGTCCTCGGCCTTTCGCGTCTGACGCGCCACGGTCCAGGCCAGATCGGGCGTGGAGGGAATGTTGACGACATAGGGACGCGCCAGTTTCTGCGACTCGGCCGTCGCCATGACGCGCGCCAGACTGGGATCATGGGCGGCATGGCCGTGCAGGACGGCGTTCTGCAGGGTCCAGCCGACGCCGACGGGCGCCTCGTTGTGCTTGGCGTGGCTCCACGGATTGGCGGCGGCGGGGGCAGGCGGGCGGCCCAGACCCGTCTCTCGCACCACAGCCATGAAGCGGTCGCCCCAGACGGCGGACCAGGGCATTCCCGTCACCGCCAGAAACAACACCACCCCGCCCACATAGAAGCCGGTCAGAGCGTGCAGGTCGCGCCAGAACGGACGGCGCTGCACATCAACGGTCGTGGGCTTGAGCACCGCGACCGCCCGCCCGCGCGGCCACCATAGATAGATCCCCGTGGCGAACAGGATGATGGTCCAGCCCGCGACGATCTCGACCAGGATGTTCATGGCCCGTCCGAACAGGCTGAGGGAATGCAGGCCCTTGATCGTCTCCATCACGCCGCCATAGGCGGTGACGCCGGTGACCCGGGCCGTATGGGGATCGACGAAGACGGTTTTCTGCGAGCCGTCAGGACGATCGACGCGGACGCGAACCGCCTGATCCCCGCGAAGGGGGACCAGGATATTGGCGGCACGGCCTTCACCCGCTCCGGCCGCCGCCGTCAGCCAGGCGTCGGGCGGGGCCTGACCGGGGCCATCCGCGACCTGGATCATGGGGCGATAGACGGCCTGATCGATCTCGTCCTTGAACAGATACAGAGCGCCCGTCAGGGCCAGCAGCATCAGGAAGGGCATGACCAGCACGCCCGCGTAGAAGTGCCAGCGCCAGACGGCACGATAGGCCCGGGACAGCGGAGCGGGAGAAGACCGCGTCACCATCAGTAGGCCATTCTCAGGCCGACGAAGACGGCGCGCCCCTCGCCGGGGTAGAAGACGGCGGTGGAGGCGAGGCGGGCGTCGGTGATGGCCGAAAACTCGCCCACATACCGTTTGTCGGTCAGGTTGCGCGCATCGGCGAAGATGGTCAGGCCCCGGGCGACCTCCCATCCCGCATTCAGCCCGAAGACGGCGTAGTCAGGCGATTTCAGTGTGTTGGCGTAGTCGACGTAAGGTGCGCTGATGCGCCATTCGACGGAGGGCGTCAGAAAGACGCCCGACGGATGCCGCCACGTCAGTTCGGCCCGATAGGCGTGCTCGGGCACGACCGGCAGGCGGTTGTCGCCCCAACGCGCGTCGCCGTCGAAGCGGAAATCGCTCCAGGCGTAGGTCTGGCGCAGCAGCAGGCCGCCGTCCGCCAGTTCGAACGGCAGGCGCCAGTCCAACCCCGCCTCTATTCCTTGATGAATGGTCTGGTCGGCGTTGAAGGTGGCGGCGGGGATGTCAGGGCCGGTGATGAAGTTCAGCATCTCGCCCTTGATGGCGCTGCGATAGGCGGCGATGTCCCAGGCTAGGGGACCTCGCCGCCCGCGTGCGCCGATTTCGCCGGTCCAGGCGTCCTGAACCTTCACGGGGGTGAAGCCGGTCAGCGGGGCCTGCACCAGCGCCCCGTAGGTCGGCGGTTCGACCGAGCGGGTGACATTGGCGTAGACCTGCGCGCCATCATCCGCCTGCCACAACAGGCCCAGACGCGGCGAGAACCAGTCATAGGTGCGGTCCGCGTCATTGGCGCCGTTCAAACGGTCCTGATAGTCGCGCGTCGCCCTTCCATAGGAACCGCCCGCCACCACGGCCAGATGGTCCTGCACCCACAGCCGTCCCTCAGCGAAAACGTCCAGCGCCGTGGCCTGCTGACGGCCGTTGGCGGTCAGGTCGCCTCGATAGCCGCGCACATTGACATAGCGCAGGGCGTCCAGATCCCCGTCGCGATAGCTGAAGCCATAGAAGGCGTCGGCCTTGAGACCCCATGCCGAACCATTCCAGTCGATGCGGCCAAAGGCGCCGCGTGTCTGGCTCTCCTGATCCACGACCTGGAAGATCGGGTGATACAGCGACTTCTCCCAGCCCCAGATCGCGCCTTCGAACAGGGTGGACTCGTTGAAGCGCCAGCGGGTCTGCAGCGTGATCCGCTTCAGCGTCTGATCGCGGGCGTTGTCATTGGTGATGCTGCTGGCCGAGGTCAGGCGCGGGTTTTCCAGTGCGTCCTTCAGGGACAGGGCGCTGGGGACCGACTGCTGGATGTCGGCGGCTTGGAAGATCAGCCGCACTTCACGGTCCTGACCGAACGACCGGCCCAGGTTCAGGGTCAGGCGGCCCTGGCTCTGGTCGCTCTGCTGGCGATAGCCGTCGCTTTTCAGGCCGGTGACGGCGACGAAGGCGTCCCAGTCGCCGTATTGGCGCGCCAGTTCGACATGGCCCCGGATGGCGCCGAACGAACCGCCCTCCAGCTGATAAAGATTTTCGAAGGCGGCGGTGCGGCCGTTCGTGGTGGCCAGGTTGATCGCCCCGCCCAACTGGGCGCCGCCGAAGCGCAGGGTGTTGGCGCCCTTATAGACCTCGATGTAACGGGCGCTGAGCGCATCTATGCCCTGGAAGTCGGAGAAACCGTCCGCATCGGCGAAGGGCACGCCGTCCTGCGCGAACAGAACGCCGCGCTGGTGAAAGCTCTGGGCGATGCCCGAACCACGGATCGACAGGCGGCTTTCCTCGCCGAAACGCTTCTGGGCCAGAACACCTGGCACGTTGCGCAGGGTGTCGGAAAAGCCCTGGGCGAAACGGTTCTCATAGCTTTCGGATGAGACGACGGCGACGGCGCCGGGGGTGCGGCTGAGCAGGGCGCGGGCGTCGGCGACGACGGCGGGGTCTTCCGGGTTGCGCCGTCCGGTGACGATGACGCTGTCCAGAACGACCGGGTCAGCTTCCGCAGGGGCGGCATAGGCGAAGGCGGGGCTGGCGACAGCGGCCAGCAGCAGGGCGCACGGCGCCGCAGCAGTGTTGAGAGACATGAATAGGGTCCTGAAATCAGAAGAATCGGACGCAGCCGGTCAGGCCGAAGCCTTGCGGGCCGACTGCGGGATGGTCTGGTTTCAGGCGATGGGCGGGGCGGTTGACGGCGGACGCGGCGGGGCGCGCGCCGGAGGCGGCGGGCTGACGCTGACGGGCGTGTAGCGGATCGTCTCTATCTTGCGGATGATCCGCGCAGGCTCAGGGACTGGCGGGCAGGGCAGGGCCGAGGCCAGGGGCATGACGCAGGCGGCGCATTTGGCCCCTACGTGCTTGCTGGCCGGGCCGTCCACGCCGCCGCTCTGGATCGTCTGCGGCCCCTCGGCCGAACAGATGACAATGGCATGGCCGGGCTGGACCGCCGCCAGGGCCGCAAACGGCAACAGCGTGCCGAGCGCCAGCGCAAACACCGCCGCCAGGAAGGCGAGGGATTTGGCAAGCGACCAATTGTCGGCCTGGGAACGGGTCACGGACCGCGTGTAGGCGGTTTTGCGAATGGGCGACAGTGGAACAGTTGCCGTGCTCTCTTATGTCGCGCGCCTGACGTCGCACCCTCTTCGTCATCCTCGGGCTCGACCCGAGGATGACGGGGGGGCGTTAAAGCTCCCCGCGCGCCGCCTGGCGGGGACTGAACTTGGGTGCGGGGGCCAGACGCATGACCTCGCCCTGATAGCGTTCGTCGTCGCCGGCGACGGCGAAGGGCAGGGCGTCGGCGCAGGCCTGGAGTAGGGCGTCCAGCCATGGCTGCTCCGCCTTGTGGAAGTCGCCCAGGACGTGCGGCATGACCAGTTCCTTTTCGCCCGGATGGCCGATGCCCATGCGCCCGCGACGGAAGTCGGCGCCCAGGTGGCTGATCAGCGAACGGATGCCGTTTTGGCCCGCCGCCCCGCCGCCGGTCTTCATGCGGAAACGGCCCGGCGCCAGGTCGATCTCGTCATGGAAGATGATGATTTCGCTGGGTTTGATCTTGTAGAAGCGCGCGGCCTCGCCGACGGCGCGACCGCTCTCGTTCATATAGGTCTGGGGCTTCATCAGCAGGACCTTGGTTCCGTCGACCTCGCCCTCGGAGATGATCGACTGGAACTTGGCGCGCTGGGGGCCGAAGCGCCAGCGGCGCGCGATCTCGTCTGCGGCCATGAAGCCGATGTTGTGACGGTTCTTTTCGTATTTTCCGCCCGGATTGCCGAGCCCCGCGATGATGATCATGGCGTCCTCATGCCGGTTGCAGCGGACAAAGAAAAGCCCCGCCAGGCAAACCGGGCGGGGCCAAATCCTGTCGATGACGCGAAGGCTTAGCCTTCAGCCTCAGCGGCGGCGGCTGCTTCATCAGCGGCTTCCGATTGGGCGGCCGACGAGACCTTGATCGTGGCGATCACGAAATCGCGGTCGGTGATCGTAGCCGAAGCGCCCTTGGGCAGCTTGATGTCCGACATGCGGATGGTGTCGCCGATTTGCGAAGCGGTCAGGTCCACAACCAGTTCTTCCGGGATCTTGTCGGCGCGAACGGCGATTTCGACTTCGTGGCGAACGACTTCAAGCGAACCGCCCTGACGCGAGAACGGCGCTTCGTCGGCGTTCTTGAAGTGAACCGGAACCGAGATCTTGATCTCGCCCTTGGCGTCGACGCGCATCAGGTCGAAGTGGACGGGACGGTCCGACACGGGGTCGAACTGGATGTCCTTGGCGATGACCGGCTGGGTCTCTTCGCCGTACTTCAGCGTGACCAGGTGGCCCAGCAGCTTGCCGGTGTAGAGCGACTTCTTGAAGTCCTTCTCGTTCACCGAAATAGCGACGGGGGCTTGCTCGCCGCCGTACAGGATGCCCGGCACGGCGCCTGCACGACGAACGGCGCGCGCGCCGCCGGTGCCGGTGCCTTGACGAACGTCAACGTTCAGAATGATCTCGGCCATCTGGCTGCCTCAACAAACAACGGAAACGCCGCGCTGACGAAAGGGCCCGCGCGGCGGGGGTCATGAACCCTCGAATTCAAGAGCGCGGGCTATTACACGCATCAGGCACGGGGCGCAACCGCATTAAGGCTCGGCTTTCAGGCTGCGGCGACCTGATCCTTGAGCAGGACGGAGGGATCAGCCGTCAAGGCCAGCAGTTCCGCCGCGTTGAAAGGCTTGGCCAGATGGTGGTCTACGCCAGCCGCGCGTCCTGCCGCGACATGCTCCGGCATGGCGTTGGCCGTCAACATGATGATCGGCGTGCGGGCGCGGCCCTCGGTCAGCTCCAGCAGGCGAATCTCCTGTGTGGCGGTCAGGCCGTCCATGACGGGCATCTGCATGTCCATCAGCACAAGGTCGAAATGTCCGGCGCGGAAGGCGTCCAGCGCCTCAACCCCGTTTTCGGCCATGATGGTTTCGACATCGGCCTGGGTCAGAATCAGTTCGATGACGCGGCGGTTGACCGGGTGGTCGTCCGCCACCAGCACCCGTCGGCGAAGCCCGTCTGCGTCCTTGGACGACGGGACAGGCTTGGGCTCTTTGTGAGCGGGCGCGTCGCATTGGATCAGGGGCATGGTCAGGATGAAGGCCGATCCGCCGCCGGGTTCGCTTTCGCAATCCAGCGCGCCGCCCATCATTTCGGCCAGATGGCGGCAGATGGACAGGCCCAGGCCCGATCCGCCGAAGCGCCGCGTGATGGCGCCGTCCGCCTGTTCGAATCGCTGGAACAGGCGTGTGCGGGTCGCCGCGTCGAAGCCGATGCCCGTGTCCTCCACCGTGAAGCGGATGGACGGCAGGTTATTATGGTCCGGCCCGTACTGCACCGTCAGGCTGACGAAGCCCTCGGTCGTGAACTTGACGGCGTTGGAGATCAGGTTGGTAAGGACCTGTTTCAGCCGCACGGCGTCGCCACGGACCCAAAGCCCCTCGTCGATGTCGATGTCGACGTGGAAGCCCAGGGCTTTTTCGCGGGCCAGTTCGGCATACAGTTGGGCCGCCTCGCGCGCGGCGGCGGCCAGGTGGAAGGCGTCTTCAGTCAACTCCAGCTTGCCTGATTCGACCCGCGCCAGATCCAGGATATCGCCCAGCAGGGTCTGCAGCGTCTGGCCCGACGACTGCATCAGATCCAGCATCTCGCGCTGGGTCGGCGTCAGTTCAGTCTTGGCCAGGGCCTGGGCCAGGCCGATCACCCCGTTAAGGGGGGTGCGAATCTCGTGGCTCATGTTGGCCAGGAAATGGCTCTTAGCGACATTGGCCTCTTCGGCGGCGTCGCGGGCCTCGGCCAGGGCTTGGGCGTCGCGTTTCAGAATGGTGATGTCGTTGCACACGGTGACGATGCCGCCTTCGGACGTGCGGCGGTCCTGAATCCGCAGCCAGCGGCCGTTCGACGTCTGCTCCTCGCTGCTGCTGGACAGCTGGCGGCGCGCGGTCAGGCGTTCAGTGATCCAGGCCTCCTCGCGGCCCACCGCGTCGAGGTAGCGCCCCTCGTTGATGCCGACCATCAACAGGTCGCGATAGGGCGTTCCCACCTGAAGATAGGGGCCCATTTCCGGGTTCACCTCGGCATAGCGTGCGTTCCACAGCACCAGCCGGTCGTTGAGATCGAAGAAGCTCAGCCCGTCCGGCATGGCGTCCACCGCCTCGCGGATGCGGCGCAGGGCTCCGGCCCGCGACGAATAGGCCATATAGGCCAGGCTGGCTGCGATGCCGCCGACGGTGGCGGCGATGGCGGTGGCCACGGCCTGCATGGTGGCGGGCGAAAGGCCTCCATGCACGGTGTAGGTGGGGTCGGGCGTGATGTTGAGCGCCGCCATGCCGAAGAAATGCAGCACGATGATCGCCAGGGCCCCGCCGACGCCGGCGACGATCAGCCGGACCAGCCCTGCGCGCTTATAGAAGAAACCTGACAGTCCGGCGATCAGCAGGCTGCATCCGATGGAGGCGGCGACCAGCCAGGGCTCCCAACTGATATGGGCCGCAACCTTCAAGGCCGCCATGCCGGTATAATGCATGGCGCCGATGCCGGAGATGGCGATCAGCACCCCCATGGTGCGCCAAAGGCGGCTGAACCCGGCAATAAGGATACAGGACGCAAAGGTGACCGTGATCACGGCGACGCCAAGCGAGACGACCGTCAGCATGATGTCGTAGGTCAGGGGGACGCCTGCAATGAACCCCTGCATGGCGACGAAATGAGTGGCCCAGGCGGACAGGGCGGCGGTCAGGCCCGAAGCTATGGCCAGACGCATCCGGCGGGGGCCATCGGCGATGCGCGCCCGTTCGATCAGGCGAATGGCGCCGCTGATGCCGACCACGCAGATGATGGCGGCCAGGATGGTGATCCGCCAGTCGTGCGCATGAACGATGCAGTTGAATAACCGGTCCACGACACTCCCCTTTGAAGCCCAGCTTGCCGCCAACTTCTAAAGAAACCGTGGGTGAAGCGATTTTCGCGTCAGGGTGTCATTCGCATCGGTCCACTGTCGGCACGCCGTCACAGAATCCGTGCAAGGATAGGATTCGAACGGCTTCCGCCGCAGATTGCCTCGACATGCCCTACGAAATCTCTCCGTCTCCGGTCGCGCCGACCTTCACGTCCCGCCTGTGGACGGTGGGAACCAGTGTGGCGATTTCGCTGGTGGTGATGATCGGTCTGGCCTTTGTTCACCCCGAACTGGCGGTCTGGCTGATCGGCGGAGCAGTGCTGATTGCTGTGTCAGCCTGGTTGCTGAACATGCCGTCGGCGCCCGAGCCGACCGAGCCAGTGCTGGAAGGCGGGCAGGTCGATCTTCAACCCAGCCTGATCGGCGGCGACCTGCTGGACCGGGTGTTCGAGGCGCTGGATGACCCCGTCCTGATCGTCAGCGGCGGAGAGCCTGACGACATCGCCGGGCGGCGCATCATCATGGCCAATCACGCGGCGCGCGAACTGATGCGGATTCAGCGTCAGGGCGCCCTGCTGGTGCAGGTGATCCGCGAGCCCGGCGTGCTGGAGGCGGTGGACGAAGCCCTGTTCGGCGGCGTGTCGCGCACCACGGACTATACGACTGGCGGTCAGCGCGACCGGCGCTGGCGGGCCTGGACACGTCCGCTGGAGCAGGCGCCGGGCGCCGATCCGCTGGCGCTGGTGATCCTGCGTGATGAGACGGATGCGCGGCGCACCGAGATGATGCGCGTCGATTTTCTGGCCAACGCCAGCCACGAACTGCGCACCCCGCTGGCGTCGTTGAGCGGCTTCATCGAGACGCTGAAAGGCCATGCGCGCGATGACGCCGTGGCGCGCGACCGGTTCCTGGACATCATGGCCGCCCAGGCGGACCGGATGACGCGGCTGGTGGCGGACCTGCTGTCGCTCAGCCGCATCGAACTGAACGAGCACATCCCGCCGTCGGGGCGGGTCGATCTGGACCGGGCCGCCGCTGACGTCGTCGATGCGGTCAGTGTTCTGGTCAAGGAAAAGGCCATCTCAGTCGTTCTGGATCAGGGGGAGGCGAGGGCCTCCATCAACGGCGACCGCGACGAAATCGTCCAGGTGGTTCAGAACCTGCTCGACAACGCCGTCAAATATTCGTCGCCGGGTGGCGTGGTCGAGATCACCGTCGTTTCGGACCTGGGGTTCGACGAGGCGGGCGCGGCCCGGATGGCGGGTGCCACGCGCCTGCCGCTGGTGTCGCCGGATCGCGCGTCAGGCGTCTTTTATGCGGCGGTCACTGTGCGCGACCACGGGCCGGGCATGGCGCGAGAGCATCTGCCGCGCCTGACTGAGCGATTCTATCGCGTCGAAGGTCAGAAAAGCGGGGAACGCCTGGGCACAGGTCTGGGCCTGGCGATCGTCAAACACATCGTCAATCGTCACCAGGGCGGCCTGCTGGTCGAAAGCGCGCCCGGCATGGGGGCGGCCTTCACGGCCTGGTTCCCGATGGTGGTCGAACGTCGGGACGTTCGCACGACGACGCTCGCCGACTGAGACTCCATTTCGCGGCGGGCCGTCGCTGTAATGGAACTGTCACGGACCCGTCGTAATCCGCTGACCATTAACGGGCAGAACTCGCGCCGCATCGCTCCTGCTGTTGCGGGCCGCTGTGCCGATTCGCCTTCGCTCCTTTCGGACACCGAATGATCTGGATCTATCTGCTCGTCATCTTCGCGCTTGGCGCGGGCGCCTATGTGGGCGGCCGTGAACTTGCGCGCCGTCGCGCAGTCGGCGCCCGTCCGCATTCGCGCCCCGGCCAGCATGGCGCCTACGCCCTGATCTGGGTGGCGGTTCCGGCTCTGGTGGTGGTCATCCTGTCCGGTGTCTTCTCAGGGCCGTTGGAGCGTCAGCTGATCGCGGTGGACACGCCCGATTCCGTCACCGCGCTGGAGCCCTTCCGCCGTCAGGCCTTCTTCGCAGACGCCCAGCGCGTCGGCCACGGCCAGCCCGCCCTGCAGATCTGGGAGCGTCCGCTGGCCGAGCAGCTGCCGATCGAGGCGCGCCGCATGGTCAGCATCGAGCGCACTCTGCAATGGGGATCGGGTCTGGCCGCCCTGCTGGCGGCTATTCTGGGCGGCCTGTTCGTCTCTACGCAGATCCGCCCCAAGACCCGCGCCAGAAACCGTGTCGAGGGCTGGATCTGGGGCGCGCTGTTCGTCTGTTCGGTGGTCGCCATCCTGACAACGGTGGGGATCATCGCCTCCCTGGCTTTCGACAGTTTCCGGTTCTTTGAAAAGGTGCCGGTCTTTGACTTCCTGTTCGGAACCAAGTGGAGCCCGCAGATCGCCATTCGCGCCGATCAGGTCGGATCGTCGGGCGCTTTCGGGGCTGTGCCGCTGTTCGCAGGCACCTTCCTGATCATGATCATCGCCATGTGCGTGGCGGCGCCCATCGGCCTGATGTCGGCCATCTATCTTTCGGAGTATGCGGGCCGGAACACCCGTTCGGTCATCAAGCCGGTGCTGGAGATTCTTGCCGGGGTTCCGACCGTGGTTTACGGCTTCTTCGCCGCCCTGACCGTCGGGCCAGCTTTGCGCGTCTTCTTCAACGAGATCGGCCTGTTCCTGATGGGCGGGCCTCTGGACGGCCTGGGCCAATACCTGGCGCTGGTGCAGAACCAGATGGCTCTGACCGCCGGCGCCGTCATGGGGATCATGCTGATCCCGTTCGTTTCCTCCCTGTCCGACGACATCCTGAACGCCGTGCCGCAAAGCCTGCGTGACGGGTCGTTCGCCATGGGCGCCACCAAGTCGGAGACGGTGAAGCGGGTTCTGTTGCCTGCCGCCCTGCCTGGCATCGCGGGCGCCCTGCTGCTGGCCGTATCGCGCGCCATTGGCGAGACCATGATCGTGACCATGGCGGCGGGCCTGGCCGCCAACCTGACGCTGAACCCGCTGGACACGGTGACGACGGTGACCGTGCAGATCGTGACCCTGCTGACCGGCGACCAGGAGTTCAACAGCGCCAAGACCCTGTCGGCGTTTGGTCTGGGCCTGACCCTGTTCCTGGTCACCCTGCTGCTGAACATCATCGCCCAGCGCATCGTCCAGACCTACCGAGAGCAGTATGACTGACGCGACCCCCGAACAGATCGGCGCGGCCGCTGACGCCCGGCTGGAACGCTTGCGCGCAGGCCTGAAGCGCCGCCACGCCCGTGAGACCCGGTTCAAGCTGTACGGTCGTCTGGCGATCGGCGCGGCCGTGGTCTTCCTGGTGATCCTGCTGGCGCGCATCGTCGAGCAGGGGCATACGGCCTTCTATACCCACACCGTCACCGTGCCGGTCTATCTGGACCCGGCGCGCGTTGACCGCGCCTATCCGCAGGGAACGAATTTCGAGCAACTGGCCGCCGAGCAGCAGTTGGCGCGCTGGGGAATTCAGGACGACGAGACGGGCAGCAAGGCTGCCCAGATGCGCCGCCTGTTCTCGTCGGAGCTCAAGTTCGTCGCCGCCGATCTGGTGGCCAAACGCTCTGACGTGATCGGCGAGACGGTGCCCATCGCGGCCCCCCTGTCGGATGACGCCGACCTTTATCTGAAGGGCGAAATCTCCAAGGAGACGCCCGAGGATCAACGCCGCCTGTCGAACCAGCAGATCGACTGGCTGGAGCGGATGCAGCGCGAAGGCGTCGTCGGCTCTCACTTCAACACGGCCCTGTTCACCAATGGTGACTCGACCCAGCCCGAGCTGGCGGGCGTGCTGGGCGCCGTGGTCGGTTCGGCCCTGATGCTGCTGGTCACCGCCCTGATCGCCATTCCGCTGGGCGTTGGGGCCGCCGTCTGGCTGGAGGAGTTTGCGCCCAAGAACCGCTGGACCGACATCATCGAAGTCAACATCAACAATCTGGCCGCCGTGCCGTCGATTGTTTACGGCCTGCTGGGTCTGGCTCTATTCATCAACTGGATGCACCTGCCGCGGGCCAGTCCGATTGTCGGCGGTCTGGTGCTGGCCCTGATGGCTTTGCCGACCCTGATCATCGCCACGCGCTCGTCGCTGAAAGCGGTGCCGCCGTCGATCCGCGAGGCCGCGCTGGCCATGGGGGCGTCACGGACCCAGACCGTGTTCAGCCACGTCCTGCCGCTGGCCATGCCGGGCGTCATGACCGGGGCCATCATCTCGATGGCTCACGCCCTGGGCGAGACCGCGCCCCTGCTGCTGATCGGCATGGTCAGCTTCGTGCCGGGCGTGCCGCACGCGATCGACGAGCCTGTCGGGGCGCTGCCGTCGCTGATCTACATCTGGGAGAACGCCTCGGAGCGGGCGTTCCACGAACGTACCGCCGCCGCGATCATGGTGCTTCTGGCCTTCATGATCGTGATGAATGCGGCGGCCATCATCCTGAGGCGGCGCTTCGAGCGTCGGTGGTAAGAGAATGAAATTCCGTATTTTCCGCTCCGCCGAAGATCAGACGGGCGCAGGCCCGGCTGAGGCCGCCGAGACGCCGCGCATCCTGCCCCAGATCAAAATGGGCAAGGCCGACGTGTCCGAAGGCCGTCTGGAAAACGCCGAGCCGGTCACAGGTCCGGCCGTTGTTGACAGCCCGCCGGTCGGGCCGATCAAGATCGCCGCGCGCGATGTGGGCGTCTTCTACGGCGACAAACAGGCGCTGTTCGACGTGTCGCTGGACATCCCGGACAAGACTGTCACCGCCCTGATCGGCCCGTCGGGTTGTGGCAAGTCGACCTTCCTGCGGACCATGAACCGCATGAACGACACCATCGCCGGATGCCGGGTTACCGGCCGGATCGCGATGGACGACGAGGACATCAACGACCGGTCCATCGACCCGGTGCTGCTGCGCGCGCGCGTCGGCATGGTGTTCCAGCGTCCGAACCCCTTCCCGAAGTCGATTTACGAGAACGTCGCCTACGGCCCGAAAATCCACGGCCTGGTCAGCGCCAAGTCCGAGATGGACGGCGTGGTCGAAAGCGCCCTGAAGCGCGCCGGTCTGTGGGACGAGGTCGCCGACCGCCTGCAGTCGTCGGCCATGGGCCTGTCGGGCGGTCAGCAGCAGCGTCTGGTCATCGCGCGCGCCATCGCGGTGAACCCGGAAGTCATCCTGATGGACGAACCCTGCTCGGCGCTGGACCCTATCGCCACCGCGCGGATCGAGGAGTTGATCGACGAACTGCGCGAGCGGTTCTGCATCGTCATCGTCACCCACTCGATGGCCCAGGCCGCGCGGGTGTCGCAACGCACCGCCTTCTTCCACATGGGCCGACTGGTTGAGACCGGGGATACGGAAGACATCTTCCAGAATCCGCGCGAACGCCGCACCCTGGACTACATCACGGGACGCTTCGGCTAATGAACCAGCATACGGTCAAGGCTTACGGCGACGAACTGAACCAGATCACGGCAGAGATCGCCCGCATGGGCGGTCTGGCCGAGGCCCAGGTCGCGGACGCCATCGATTCCGTCGCCCGCCGCGATGTGGCCCTTGCCCGCGCGGTGGTCGAGCGTGACCTGAAGCTGGACGCGCTTCATCGCGACGTCGAGAAGAAGGCCATCCGCCTGATCGCCCTGCGCCAGCCGGTCGCCAGCGACCTGCGCCGCACCCTGGGCGCCATGAAGATCGCCACCGATCTGGAGCGCACCGGCGACCTGGCCAAGAATATCGCCAAGCGCGCCCTGATCCTGGCCGACAGCGAGCCGATGCAGCCCCTGACCCGCTCCATCGAGCGGATGGGACGGCTGGTTTCGACCCGCCTGCGTGACGTGCTGGACGCCTATACGGCCTCTGAACTGGATCGCGCCGTCGCCGTCTGGCAGACGGATGACGAGGTCGACGAGCATTACAACGCCCTGTTCCGCGAACTGCTGACCTACATGATGGGCGATCCGCGCACGATCGGCGCCTGCACCCATCTGCTGTTCATGGCCAAGAACCTGGAGCGGATCGGCGACCACGCGACCAATATCGCCGAGACCGTCCACTACGAGATCACAGGCGAGGACATTGTGGGCGAACGCCCGCGCGCCCAGCCGACGGCCGAGGACTCTGATCCGACGCCGAATATTTCGACCCACACGCACTGAGCCGAGACCGGAGACACGACGTGCAGCCCTATATCCTTGTGATGGAAGACGAGGACGCCCTGGCGACCCTTCTTCAGTACAATCTCGAGAAGGAAGGCTACGACGTCACCGTCGCCGCCGACGGCGAAGAGGGGATGCTCCAGATCGACGAGCGCCAGCCTGATCTGGTGTTGCTGGACTGGATGCTGCCCAAGCTGTCGGGCATCGAGGTCTGCCGCCGCATCCGGGGCAAGGCCGAAACGCGCAACCTGCCGATCATCATGCTGACGGCGCGCGGCGAGGAAAGCGATCGGGTGCGCGGCCTGGACACCGGCGCCGACGACTATCTGACCAAGCCTTTTTCGATGGTTGAACTGATCGCCCGCATCCGCGCGGTGCTGCGCCGTATCCGTCCGGGTCTGGCTGACGACCGCCTGAATCACGGCGACATCATCATCGACCGCGTCTCGCACCGGGTGAAGCGCGACGGCAAGGAGGTCCACCTGGGCCCGACTGAGTTCCGCCTGCTGGATCACTTCATGCAGCATCCGGGCCGGGTGTTCAGCCGTGAGCAACTGCTGGACGCCGTATGGGGCTCTGACGTCTATGTCGAAGCCCGCACCGTGGACGTCCACGTCGGCCGCCTTCGCAAGGCCCTGGCCATCGCCGACGAAAGCGCCAACCCGATCCGCACGGTGCGCTCAGCCGGCTATTCGCTGGACCTGGAAGGCTGATCCGGCGCTGATCAGCGCGAGTTTTCGTTAAATTTCAGCAATGTGCATCTGACCGGCGCGGTCGGGGCCTCCATGACACAGAATATGGAGGGGCATATGCCTGATGCGATAATTGCGACGCTGGCCTGGGTCGGCGCGGTTGGGGCCGTCGCTCTGGCGGGCGTGCTTCTGGCAAAAGGGCGGATCGGCTGGGGCTGGTTCGTCGCCGCCCTGGTGCTGATGGTCGTCTATGACGCCGTGCTGACGCGCGGATACGGCCACATCCCGTTGAGCTTCTGGCCGTCCAAGTGGAACTGGGAAGGCAAGACGCTGGCGGTCGTCCTGTCGCTGGCTGTCGCCAGCCTGCCGGTTCTGGGCTGGAAGCGGGTGGGCCTGACTCTGACACAGGACCGGAAGGGACTGCGGGGCGCGCTGATCCTGTCGGGGCTGTTGGCGGCGCTGTTTCTGGGACTGGCGCTGTATTTCCCCGGCGAGGGCTTCGACATCGACAGCCTGGCCTTCGAGATGACCATGCCGGGATTTGACGAGGAGTTGTTCTATCGCGGCGTGCTGCTGCTGATGTTGAACGAGGCGTTCGGCAAGCCGGTGCGGGTGTTGGGGGCGCAGATGGGCTGGGGCGCGGTGGTGTCGTCCGTGGCCTTCGGCCTGATGCATGCGCTGGGCTATTCGGACGGGGGCTTCAGCTTCGAACCGGTGTTGATGGCGACGACCGGCGTGTCGGCCCTGCTGCTGGTCTGGCTGAAGGAAAAGACCGGAAGCCTGCTGCTGCCGATCGTAATGCACAACTTCGGCAATGTGATCTTCATGCTGGTCTGACGTGTCGCCACGCCAGACCAGCACAGGAACGGCTCAGATCTGTTCCGCCACGACTTCGTCGGGCGTCAGTTCATAGACGGTGGCGCAGTATTCGCAGGTGACGCGGATCTGGCCGTCGTCCTCGACCATGTCGGCGCGCTCGGCCGGGTCGAACGAGGCCAGGACGGCGGCGATACGGTCCTTGGAGCAGCGGCAGACGGCGGTCAGGGCCTTGGCGTCTTCCAGCCGCACGCCGTCCTCGTGGAACAGGCGGAACAGCAGGGTTTCCGGCGAGATGGTCGGGTCGATCAACTCGTCGTCAGCCAGGGTGCCGAACAGGGCGCGGGTGCGGTCCCAGACCTCTTCGGTCGAGCCGCGGGTGGTGTCGCCGGCGATGATCTGGATCATGGCCCCGCCCGCACGCCATTGGGCGCCCGAAGCGGTCTGTACCGAACCGACCGCCAGACGCACCTTGGTCGGCACCTGTTCGGACTGTTCAAAATAGTGTTCGGCGCATAGCGACAGGCTTTCGCCCTCGATAGGGGTGATGCCCTGGGTGCGTTCGAAGTCGGCACCGCGGTCCAGCGTCATGACGAAGACGCCCTTGCCCAGCAGCGTCTGGGCGCCGGGACGCGCAAAGCCCTTGGAGACCTCGGCGACTTCATCGGCGTCATAACGGCAATAGCCGCGCAGCGTCCCGTCGGTGCCGTAGTCGGCGACGACATAGCGCACGGGCCCGTCGCCCTGGGCCTGAACCACCAGGCGTCCGTCGAACTTCAGGCTGGAGCCGATCAGGGCGGCCAGCGCGCAGGCTTCGCCCAGCAGGGCGGCGACCGGCTCGGGATAGGCGTGGGCCGCCAGGATCTTGTCGATGGCGGCGCCCAGGCGGACCAGGCGGCCGCGCACGGGCCAGCCTTCGATCTGGAAGGCGGCGGCCAGGTCGTCTGAAACGGCGTTGTGAGGCGCGTGATCGGTCACGGCGGTGTCCTTGGGGTTCGTCATTTCGGGATCGGGGCTATGTAGGCGCCCGAGCGTCGGTTGATAAGGGGGTATGAACGGACCGCAAATGGGGCGTCGCCTCGGCTTCACAAACCTGTAAGCTTGGCTGCAGAAACATCGACAATCGGCCCCCTGGATTCTCCAGGGATTTAAATGAGGCCCGCATGAGCGCGAAACCGACCCTGAAGCCGCTGGCCCAGCAATCCATCGTGGTCACGGGCGCCACATCCGGCGTGGGTCTGGCGACGGCGCGGCGGGCGGCGCGGGCCGGTGCCAAGGTCTTCCTGATCGCGCGTGGCGAAAAGGATCTGCGGGCCCTGTGCGAAGAGCTTCAGGCGCAAGGCGCGCGCGTCGCCTGGGCCGTGGCGGATGTCGCCGACCACGCCTCGCTGAAAGCGGCGGCTGAAAAGTGCCAGCGCCTGTTCGGCGGCTTTGACACCTGGGTCAACAATGCGGGCGTGGGCCTGTTCGGGGCCATCCGCGAGACGTCGCTGGAGGACCAGAGACGGCTGTTCGAGACCAACTACTGGGGCGTAGTCAACGGGTCGGTCGTGGCGGCGGAACACCTGCGCGAACGCCCAAGCGGCGGCGCCATCGTCAATGTCGGTTCGATCCTGTCGGATCTGCCCCTGCCGGTTCAGGGCGTCTATGCGGCGTCCAAACATGCGGTGAAGGGGTTCACTAATGCGCTGCGCATCGAACTGCTGCGTGAAAAGGCGCCTGTGACGGTCAGTCTGGTGAAGCCGGGCGCGATTGACACCCCCTACAGCCGCCATGCCCGAAACCTGACGGGACAGGCGGTCCACAATCCGCAGCCGGTCTATGCGACCCACGTGGTCGCCGACACCATTCTGTACTGCGCCACCCACCCGATCCGCGAGATCACGGTTGGCGGGACAGGGCGCGCGATTGCATCATTTTATGCAGCTTTGCCGGAGATTGCGGAACCACTTCTTGCGCGGTTCGCTCCTTCGCTGATGCGGGACCGCCGTTCCGCCTATCAGCCGTTCGACGATGGGCTCTATGACCCGACGGACGACGGCCTCGATGAAGAGGTTCACTATCCTATGGTTCGTAATTTCAGCGCCCTGGCCGAAGTCCGCAAACATCCCGGCGTCACCGCCGGCAGTCTGGCCCTGATCGTGATCGGCGCCGCAGCCGCCGTCTATCTGTCGCAACGCAGCGGCCCGACCCGTTATCAGCGCATTAAAACCCGCATCGATCCGCGCGGTTGGGTCGATACGGGCGCCCTGCGTCATCGGTTCGAGGACGCCGTCGACGCCTTCCGCCACGGCGCTGAGGATTTCGGCGGCCGGGCCAGCGAGTTTTCTCGCGACGCACGCGATCGCGCCTATGACGCCGTGGACGATGTGCGCGACCGGGCCGACGGCTGGTTCCGTTCGGCGCGCAAGGACGCCAGGAAGGCGGCCAAGAAACACGGCAAGACCGCGCGTCACTATGCCGATGAGGCCGTGGACTATGCGCGCGATCACCAACGTGAAGGCGGCGCGCTTCTGGCCGTCGCAACCCTGGCGGCGGTGATCGGGGCTGCGGTTCTGGAAAGCCGCCGTCCGGACAGTCACGTGCGCCGCATCGCCCGCTTCCGCTAAATTCTTGCCGCCCGTCCTGTGAAAACCGGGGTGGGCGGCAAGGTTTAAGCGCAACTGGCGCCGATCATCAGCACGACCTGTCTTTGCTGCGCCAGCGAAGGGGGCTAAGACGCCGCGCATGAGCGCGCGCCCCACACTGATCTTCGACTTCGATTCGACCCTGGTTGATTTCGAGACCCTTGAAGCCCTGGCCGATATCGCCCTGGCGGACTCGCCCGATGCGGCCAAGACGCGGGCCGAGATCGCCGCCCTGACCGATCAGGCGATGGGCGGTCAAATCGGTTTTGGCGAGGCGCTGCGCCAGCGTCTGGCCCTGCTGCCGCTGACGCGTGAACACGTCGCGACCCTGGCGCAAAGGGCGCCGGACCACCTGACCGCGTCGGTGCGGCGCAACCTGAACTTCTTCCAGCAGAACAAGGGCAAGGTGGTCATCCTGTCCGGCGGCTTCCGCGAGGTGATCGCGCCGGTGGCCGAAGATCTGGGCGTGTCGCCGGACCGGGTGCTGTGCAACGATCTGATCTATGACGAAACCGGGCGGGTGATCGGCGTTGATCAGGCCAATCCTCTGGCCGAAGCGGGCGGAAAGCCCAAGGCCATCCATGATCTGAACCTGTCGGGCCGTGTGGTCATGATCGGCGACGGCTGGAACGACGCTGAGGTCAAGCTGGCCGGGGCCGCCGACGCCTTCTACGCCTTCACCGAGGTTGTGCGTCGCGCGCCGGTGGTCGAGGTCGCCGACGCCGAGGCCGCATCTCTGGACGAGGTGCTTCACGCTGAAGGACTGGTCGGCCGCTGGTCCTTCCCGCGCAGCCGGATGAAGATGCTGCTGCTCGAAAACATTCACCCCGCCGCCGTCGAGCGGCTGGAGGAGGCGGGCTATTCGGTCGAGACTCAGAAGGGCGCGCTGGACGAGGATGACCTGATCGCTGCGATCAAGGGCGTCCATGTGCTGGGCATCCGCTCCAAGACCACGGTGTCGCGGCGGGTTCTGGAAGAGGCGGACAAGCTGATGGCGGTCGCCGCCTTCTGCATCGGCACCAATCAGATCGATCTGGAGGCCGCCTCGGACCACGGGGTTGCGGTGTTCAACGCCCCCTATTCGAACACCCGTTCGGTGGTCGAACTGGCCATCGGCCTGATGATCGTGCTGATGCGCGACGTGACGGACAAGTCGGCGGCCATGCATGTGGGCCAGTGGAACAAGTCTGCGACGGGCTCCAAGGAACTGCGCGGCAAGACGCTGGGCATCGTCGGATACGGCGCCATCGGCAGTCAGTTGTCAGTACTGGCCGAGAATCTGGGGATGCGGGTCCTGTTCTATGACCTGTCGGAACGGCTGGCGCTGGGCAATGCGCGGCGGATGCGTTCGCTGGACGCCCTGCTGGCCGAAAGCGACGTGGTGACCCTGCACGTCGACGGCCGCAAGGAGAACAGCGCCATCTTCGGCGCTGCCCAGTTCTCGAAAATGAAGGAAGGGGCGCTGTTCCTGAACCTGTCGCGCGGTCATGTCGTCGATGTCGGCGCCCTGTCGCAGGCCATTGGCTCGGGCCGGGTCGCGGGCGCCGCCGTGGACGTCTTCCCCGAAGAACCGCGCACCAATTCTGATCCGTTCGAAAGCCCGCTGCAGGGGCTGAAGAACATGATCCTGACGCCCCACATCGGCGGCTCGACCGAAGAGGCGCAGGAGGCCATCGCCGAGTTCGCGGCCGAACGGCTGCTGGGTTACCTGAACCGGGGCGACACGACCTTCAGCGTCAACCTGCCCAATGTTCAGTTGGCCGAGGTGTCGGCCTCGCACCGCATCCTGCACATCCACAGGAACCAGCCGGGGGTTCTGGCCGAACTGAACCGCGCGCTGGCGTCGGCGGGCCTGAACATCCTGGGCCAGCACCTGAAGACGGACGAACGCACCGGCTATGTCATCACCGACGTGGATCACGACTATGACCCCGAAGCCTTGCGGGAGCTGAAGTCGGTGCCGGGAACGCTGAAGTTCCGCACGCTGCATTAAACGGGGAAACGACGGCTGCGGTTGTGGTGTCACAGTCGTCGATATCTTCCGAATACTGACGTAACGGCATCTTGCGCTTGGCGCTGGCTGGCGCATCCTCCTGTTGAACGGTCGCAATCACGACGGCCGCGGGAGGAATCTATGTCGCGCTTTCTCACAGGCGGCGCCGTCGCCGCCCTTGCCCTGGCCGCCTGCGCATTCGCCGGTTCCGCCTCAGCCCAGACCTACAGCCGCCTGGTCGTGTTCGGCGACAGTCTGAGCGATAACGGCAATCTGTATTTGATTTCGGGCGGCACGCAGCCGCCGTCGCCGCCCTATTATCAGGGCCGGTTCTCCAGCGGTCAGGTCTGGACGGAACGGCTGGGCTTCAACGCCGCCAACTTCAACGGCTCGGTGACGGGCAGCATCAACTATGCGTTCGGCGGTTCACGCACCGACGCCTCGGCCGGCGTGCCGTTCGGTATGCTGAACCAGCTGGCGCGCTATACGGCGGCGGGCGGAAAGTTCGGCGCGATCGATCTGGTGACCGTGTTGGGCGGGGCCAATGACATCTTCCAGGCCCTGCCGGCGGCGGGTGCTTCGGCCAGCCCGGTGGCGGCCATGACGCCGGTGGCGACCGGGGCTGCGGCCAACGTCAACAGCCTGGTCAACAGCGTGGCGGGCGCGGGCGCGGGCACGATCCTGGTGTCCAACCTGCCCAAGCTGAGCATCACGCCCCAGTTTGGGGGAACGCCCGCCGCGCCCCTGGCCGACTATGCGGCGACGACGTTCAACACCGCGCTGCAGACCGGACTGAATACCGTCGCGGCGGCGCGGCCGGGGTCCAACATCATTCTGATGGACCTGTTCAAGATCGGGGACACCATAACCGCCAATCCAGGCCAGTTCGGCGTCAGCAATGTCACGGCGGCCTGCTTCAACGGGGTGACCGTCTGCGCCGACCCGTCCAGCTACTTCTATTTTGACGGGGTTCACCCGACCGCCACCGGCCATGTTCTGATCGCCAAGCTGGCGACCGACTATCTATACTACGCCGACATCGGCGCCCAAGCCACGCTGCAGGGCGAGACGACCTATCGTCACCGCGAAGAGGCGCTGGAGGCGGCCAGCGAGGCCCTGTCGGGACGTGAGGCGTGGAGTCAGGGCGTTTCGATCACCACCTCGGCCAACTACAACAACACCAAGACCGACGCGCGCGGTTCGGTGCGGTCGTCGACCTCTGACGGATGGGGCGGGCGGATCGCGCTGGAGGCGGGGCCGTCGGCTTCGTGGCGGTTCGGCATGGCGGGTTCGGCCCAGAAGGCGGACGTCGACAGCGATGCGTTCAAGTTCTCGGTCGAAAGTTTCGGGCTGGATCTGTACGGCGGCTGGCGCGCGGACAATGTCTTCGTCAACGCGGCGGTCGGTGTGGCGCGTGACAACATCAACGACATCAAGCGCACCACCAGCCTGGCCCCGATCGTCCACACGGGCGACACGCGCGCGGTCAGCACCGGCGCTCGTCTGCAAGGCGGCATGTGGTTCGACATGGGCGGCTTCGCCCTGTCGCCGCGTGCAGCCCTGGCCTATGTCGCCAGCGACGTGGACGGCTACTACGAGCAGGGCGTCGCCGCCCAGTATCAGTACGGCGACCGCACGGTGAAGGCCCTGACCGGCGAAGTGTCCCTGCGCGCCGAGGCGGAAATGGGCGGGTTCGGGCTGTTCGCCGAGGGCGGCTATCGTGATGCGCTGGACGACAGTTCCGATCCGGTGCGCGTCGGCATCTTCAACAACCCGGCGCAGGTGTTGTCGCGCGAAATCGATGATCCGTTCGGCGGTCAGTTCCTGGCGTCTGCGGGCGTCGAGGGTCTGGTTGGGCCGGTGAAGGTGACTGTGGGCTATCGCGGTCGGTTCGGCGACCACGCCGACAGCCACGCGGGTGGCATTCAGCTGCGGTTGCCGCTGTAAGCGTGAAGCGCGGGGAGGGGCCTCATCGCCCCTTCTTGCGCACCCACATGGCGGCGTCCGCCTCGGTAAGCCAGACTTCCGGGTCGGTATGGCCGTCCAGCGCGCGAACGCCGAAGGAGCCGCCCAGTTCGGTCTTCTGGCCGTCCCAGACGAAGCCCTCTTCCTTCAGCGCCGCGTCCAGTTGGCGGGCCTTGGCGCGACCTTCTTCAAGCCCGGCGTGCAGCATCAGAAGCCCGAACTCGTCGCCGCCCAGGCGGCCGACGGAATCCGATTCGCGCAGGTTCCGCAGGAACAGCTTGGCCACCGCGATCAGGGCGGCGTCGCCCGCCGCATGGCCCAGGGTGTCGTTGACGCTCTTGAACCCGTCCATGTCCAGGTACAGCAGGACGGCGGGAACGTCGTGGCGCTGGCAATAGGCGATGGTGCGCGACATGGCGCCGATGAAGCCGCGACGGTTCAGGGCCGGGGTCAGGACGTCGTGGTCGGCCAGGGCCTCGGCCATTGCGGCGCGCTGCTTCCACGTCTCCAGTTCGGCGCGCAACCGGGCCAACTCGGCGTTCAGGTCGTGATCGGCCACGTCGGTCAAGGCGGCGGAAGGCTCCGGGACGCGCGGCAGAATCGGGCGCGCAATCAGGCGATGTTAGAGCCTGATCTCACGACATTGAAGGTGGCGCGGCGCCGAAACCGGCGTGAGAACGGGCGGAAATGGCGCCTTGGCGCACCCTGTTCGGTTGCGGGCGTCGTCTGCGTGCTGTAACGGGCGGCCTTTCCGCGAGGGGCCTTACAGACATGGCGACTTCCGCAACGCCGGTGGCGATCATCATGGGCAGTCGATCCGACTGGCCGACGATGAAGCTGGCCGCCGACAAACTGGATCAACTGGGCGTGGCCTGGGAGGCCAAGGTCGTCAGCGCGCACCGCACGCCGGAGCGGCTGGTTCAGTTCGCCACGGGCGCCAAGGCCGCCGGATACAAGGTCATCATCGCAGGCGCGGGCGGCGCCGCCCACCTGCCGGGCATGGCCGCATCCATGACCGAACTGCCCGTGCTGGGCGTGCCGGTGAAGTCCAAGGCCCTGAAGGGCATGGATAGCCTGTTGTCCATCGTGCAGATGCCCGCGGGCGTGCCGGTTGCGACCCTGGCCATCGGCGAGGCGGGCGCTGCCAACGCCGGCATTCTGGCCGCGCAGATCCTGGCCCTGTCGGACGAGGCCCTGGCGGAACGCCTGGCCGCCTTCCGCCTCGCCCAGACCGAATCCGTCGCAGAATCCGTCGAGGACTGACGTGCCCAGCCTTCCGCTTCCCCCCGGTTCGACCCTCGGCATCATAGGCGGAGGCCAACTGGGCCGGATGCTGAGCCAGGCCGCGTCGCGTCTGGGCTTTGACGTCATCATCCTGGATCCTGAGGCCAACAGCCCGGCGGGCCGGGTGTCGGCGCGCCAGATCGTCGCCGCCTATGATGATCCCGAGGCGCTGACGGCGCTGGGCCGGGCCGCCGACGTGGTGACGTTCGAGTTTGAAAATGTGCCCGCCGCCTCCATCGAGCGTCTGGCCGAAGCGGGCGCTCTGGTCGCGCCGGGGCCGACGGCGCTGCGGGTGTCGCAGGACCGGGTGGACGAAAAGACCTTCCTGAACGCCGTGGGCGCGCCGACCGTGCAGTTCGCAGTGGTGGACACGCTGTCAGACCTGATCGACGGGCTGACGGTTCTGGGCGTTCCCGCGCTGCTGAAGACCCGCCGTGAGGGCTATGACGGCAAGGGCCAGGTCTGGATCCGCGACATCGCCGATGCGGCGGATGCGCTGGAAAGCCTGGGCGGCCGTCCGGCGATCCTGGAGGCCAAGGCCAGCTTCGTGCGCGAACTGTCGGTCATCGCCGCGCGCGACTGGGACGGCCATATGGCGGTCTATCCGCTGGGCGAGAACAGCCACGAGGGCGGGGTCCTGCGCACCACCCTGGCGCCTGCGACGGTGGACGAGAAAACTCAGGTCCGCGCTCGCGCCATCGCCGAGGCGATTCTGGACGGGCTGGATTATGTCGGGGTGCTGGGCGTCGAACTGTTCGACATTCCCGTTCCTGGGGGCGACGACGTACTGCTGGTCAACGAGATCGCGCCGCGCGTCCACAACACCGGCCACTGGACCCAGGACGGCTGCGTCTGCGACCAGTTCGAACAGCATATCCGCGCCGTGACGGGCTGGCCTCTCGGCCCCACGACCGCCCACGCCCGCGTCGAGATGACCAATCTGCTGGGCGACGAGGTCGACCAGTGGCGCGATCTGGCCGGCAAGGCTGACGAACGCCTGCACCTGTACGGCAAGGCCGAGGCGCGCGCAGGCCGCAAGATGGCGCATGTGAATCGGGTGTTGCCATTGTGACAGAGGGCCCCGACCGTTCGTTCAGAGCGCGATGGCGGTCGGCTGTTCCTGTTTTCATAGCGACTTTGATAGGGCCGCTATTCATTGGTCTGCTTTTGCGCGGAGACGCTGGCGCTGTAGGCGATCACCTGAAATGGCCTGTCGGTGCGCCATATCAGTCGTTGGTCATCAATGGGGCGTTTCTGTTTGCCGTCTTGAGTGGGGGTGCTGCCTTCTTTTTGGTTCGCCGCCCGTGGTGGATATGGGGACCGGCTTGCGTCCTCAGCTTTTTGGCCGTGTTGTTTTGCGCACCTTTCGCACAGGGCTGGACGAGGCTGGATCGCGGTTCGGTTTCAATTGCGTCTGGTTGGCCGTCCAAGGCGCGCAGTTACGGGCTGTCCGATGTCGGTGAGATTCGGATTGGGTGCCGGTATTTCCGCCTGAACCGCTGGAAGCAGACGGCGGGGATAAGCTACATCGTGATCCTTAAAGACCGGGCGAGCGTAAATGCTACGTCCAGTCAGCGTGGCGTTGGTCATTGGCTGGTGGCGCTCGATGCATGGGACGCGCAACCGGGTCTTACAGCGCGACGACTGGTCGAGCCGTCGTCCTCGCAATGTGTGGCTGATCTCGAGAAGGATCTGGAGGCGTCAGCCTACGCGGCGGCTATGCGAATGATCCAACGTTCTGAGCCTGCTGTGGCGTCAGGCAGCATCAACTAGTGGAGCGTCTGCCAAGCTCGAGGATGACAGCGGAACGGGAAAGCTAGGACGTTGCCTGATCCCGCGCCCCGTAACGCATCCGACTCAGCACGTCCGACACCTTCCTGAAGGGGGCGTCGAAATCCTTGCCGGCTTTCCATTTTTCGAAGGCCATGACGTTTTCGATGCGGCGGGCGACGAATTCTTCCGCCGCCTCACGACCGTCGAACCAGCGCATGGTCAGGGCGGGAATCAGGATGCCCGACAGGATGGTGCGCTTGGAATAGTGGTTCCAGTCGGTGGCCTCGTCCCCGGCCCAGCGCCACAGATGATCGGCGCTTTCCCAGGCCAGTTTCAGCCCCAGGTCAGCATTGACGGGCAGGGCCAGGAAGGCGGCGCAGCGGCGCGTGGCCTCCAGGTCGGCGGCGCCCGCCTCCATGCGCTCAGAGACGGCGCGGGCGATTCGTTCGCGAATCTTCAATGACTTGGCGTCGATCTGGCCCAGAGCATCCAGCGCGCGGGCGTCATGACGGCGCGACAACAGGACGGCCAGATCGCGCGCGCCGTTGGGCAGCAGCAATTCTTCGTCGCCAACGGACAGGCCGCTGGCCTCGCACGCCTCGCGCACCAGGCGCGCGTTCCAGCCCAGGGCGGGCGCACGGGCTATGGCGGCGTCCAGCACGGTCTGTTCGGTGCGGTCGGCCCAATCAGGGTTCTGTGTCATGGGGGGAACATACGCCTGTCGCGCGGGGGTTTCGAGCCTTCAAGAATGGTCGCGTTGAACTGGACAGGGCAGGGTGGGTCGTGTATCAGCGCGCCTTCATCCGAGAGGCTCGCTTCCGGAAGACGATTTTATTTTGTTCGCCCGTCTCCCTCACAGGACGCGGCGGGCGGCCAAAGGAGAGTTTAACCTGGTTCAGATTTTCGTCCGCGACAACAACGTCGATCAGGCGCTGAAAGCCCTGAAGAAGAAGATGCAGCGCGAAGGCAGCTTCCGTGAAATGAAGCGCCACGTGCATTACGAAAAGCCGTCGGAAAAGCGCGCTCGCCAAAAGGCTGAAGCCGTCCGTCGCGCCCGTAAGCTGGCGCGCAAGCGTGCTCAACGCGAGGGCCTGCTGCCCGCGCCGAAGCCCCGCGTGCCCGGCGGTCGTTAAGACCCGCCCCGCAAGGGACCTGGCGAAAGCCAAAAGATTTGAGGCCGCTTCCGAAAGGAGGCGGCCTTTTTCTATTCCTTCCTACGCAGCGGAGAGGAGACTGCGCGCAGGGTGGTGGAGGGGGTGTTGAAGGTCCCGCCGATCAAGGGGCAATCGACACGCAGTCCACCAAGCTCTTTGATCGTCATTCCGGGGCTGAGCGAAGCGAAGAACCCGGAAGCCAGGGCTAAGGCCGCGCCGTTGATGCAGTCGAAGCTTGATGCAGCTCTTGGGTTCCGGGTTCGTCCTGCGGGCGCTCCGGAATGACGGTTTTGTGTTGAGTGTCGATTGAACCTAGGCAGTGAGAAAATAACCCCCTCCGTCGCGGCGCAGGCGCCGCGCTACCTCCCCATCGTTGCGCGACAGGGAGGAGAGTTTGGACTTCACCCCCGCCCGGTGATCGCCCGCCCGAACGATTTCCAGCTCAGTTTCACGTCCGACAGCGCGCCAGCCCGGAACGCTCGCCCGGCGATCCAGACCATCAGGGCGGCGGTGGCGAACATGCCGATCAGGGTCAGGATGATTTCGATCAGGGGCGGATCGCTGGGCGCGCGGGCGCTCATCAGGAAGGGGGTGAAGAAGGGTATCCACGACAGGATTTTCACCACCGGGGCGTCCGGGCTGGTCAGGGCCATCTGCATGACCATGATCGGCACGATCAGCACCATCATGATCGGCCCCATCAGCGTCTGGGCGTCGCGAGGCGTCTCGCAGAAGGCGCCGATGGCGGCGAACAGCACGGCGTACATCAGGTACCCGCCGACCATATAGGCGATGAAATAGAAGACCAGACCCTGGTGCAGCAGCACCTGGCCCACCTGTACGGCGGTCTGTGGCGCAGCGGATAACAGGACGAAGCCGCCCAGCCCGCCCCAGGCGGCCAACACGGTCAGGGTCAGGAAGGCCACGCCCAGCACCTTTCCGGTCAGGATTTCGGTGGCCGAGGCGGAAGACAGCAGCACCTCCAGGATGCGGTTCGACTTTTCTTCCATCACGCTGTTCAGCAGGATGGAGGCGCCGGTCAGAACCAGCGACCACAGCAGGAACCCTGCGCCCAGGCCGATGAAGGACGGCAGGCGGTCGCGCATCGACACCTCGCCCCCGCTGGCGGCGTTGGGCGAGAAGGCCTTCACGTCCGGGCGGAAGGTTTCGATCTGATCGACCAGGGCGGGCGCGACCCCGGCGGAGACCAGCATCTCCTCGCGATAGCCGGTGCGCAGGGCGTTGCGGACGAAGTCGCCGACGTCGGAATCATTGGCGCGTCCGGTCCAGACCTGGGCGGCGGGGCGGCCATCCTGGCGGGTCAGGAAGACGACGGCGTCCAGGCGTTGGTCGTCGGGCGTGCTCTTGTCCAGCGCATGACGAATCGCTTGGTCGCGCGATTGTCCCGCTGATGCGTCAGCGATAGCGGCGGGGGCGGGAACCAGACGAATCTTTGGTCCGCCCAGAGAGGCGACGGCGCGCCCGGCGCCCGCCTGACCCTTGGCGGCGGCGTCTTGCGCGCGCTGGTTGATGCGGTCCTGCTCGGCCTTGAGCGCGGACTGGACGACGGCGGCCAGGCCGGAGGCGTGTGGCCCTTCCTCGACGATGGCGACGGCCTTGATCGGCTCGGCGGAGCGGATCAGCAGGGGAATGCCCCCGCCCAGCACCGCGAACAGGGGAAAGGCCAGCAGCGAAAGCCAGAAGCCGACGGTCTTGGCATAGGCGACATATTCGCGCCGGGCGATCAGCAGGGTGCGCTTCATTGGGCGATCTCCCGAACGGCGGGCTGGTCCGGGTGGTCGCCGGTCAGGCCGATGAAGGCGTCATGCAGGGTCGGCTCCTTCAGGGCGAAGCGGCGCACGTCCAGGCCGCCCAGGAAAGCGGCCTTCAGCGTCTCCTGGCCTGCCGCGCCGGGCAGAAGGGCGACCTTCAGTCGGCCGTCAGCCAGGGTTTCGACGTTGGCCACGCCCGGCAGGGCGGCTGCGGCGTGCGCGGTGATGTCGCCTTCCAGATCCAAAAAGCGGGGCGAGGTGGAGCGGGCCTCGTCCACCGAACCTTCGAACGCCTTTCGCCCGCGCGCCAGCAGCACGACCTTGTCACACAGGCGTTCGGCGTGCTGCATCACATGGGTGGAGAACAGGACCGTGGCGCCGTCGGCGGCCAGACCCCGGATCATCTCTTCCAGACCCTGCTGGTTCATGGGGTCCAGGCCCGAAAAGGGCTCGTCCAGAATGACGAACTCGGGCCGGTGCACGACCGAGGCGATCAACTGCACCTTCTGGGCCATGCCCTTCGACAGTTCCTTCATCTTCTTCTTTTGCGACGCGCCCAGGCCCTGCTGCTCCAGCATCACCTTTGCGCGCTTCTTGCCCTCAGCAATGGGCAGGCCCTTCAGAGCGCCGAAAAAGGAGATGGCCTCCACCGGGGTCATCTTTTTGTAGAGGCCGCGCTCCTCAGGAAGAAAGCCGATGCGGTCGCGCACCAGACGCCCGTCCGACGCGCCCAGAATGTCGATCCGGCCGCTGGTCGCCGGCTGCAGCCCCAGGATCATGCGCAGGGTCGAGGTCTTGCCCGCGCCATTGGGGCCCAGGAAGCCGCAGATGGACCCTTTGGGGACCGCAAAGCTCAGGTCCCGGACGGCTTCGAAATCGCCGTAGCGTTTCGTCACCCCGTCCAGCGTCAATGCCGCCGTCATGCCGCCTCCCGTTTCTTGGACTTGAGCCTAGCAAGGGTTCGGGAGGCGGCGCCAGCGGGAAGGGAATCAGGCCTCTGGATTAAGGCGTTGGGCGTCCTCGATGGTGAAGGCGATGGCCTGACCATGCGACAGCTCCAGCGTATTGCCGTCGGGGTCGGCGATATAGCTCCAATAGCCGACGGGCGGGCCGCTGTCGGTCGGGGCCTTGCGCAGTATGCCCTCACGCGCGGCCTGTTGCGCCAGACGATCCACCTCTTCGCGGCGGGCGCAGGCGACGCCCAGATGACCGAACGGACCCAGCGGCGTGTCGTCCAGCGCCTCGGACTCCGCCAGCACCAGGGCGAAGGGGCGCGAGAAGTCGGTCAGCCAGGCGACGGCGCGGATTGCGCCGCCAGCCTCGCGGCGATGGATCACCGTCATGCCCGCATAATGTTCGTAGAAGCGGATGCTGGCCTCCAGGTCTTTGACCACGAAGGCGATGTGCGAAAGGCCGGTGTCGTTCATCGGTCATCTCCTTGCTGCGTTGCAGACGTGGAGGTGGGCCATAATCGCGAATGTTGGAAATCGTCATTTCTAACGACTAATATTCACCAGATGAATGATCTCGCTGCGCTGGACCTGAACCTTCTGGTCGTGTTGGAGGCCCTGTTCGCCGAGCGGCATGTGTCACGCGCGGCGCTGCGGCTGAACAAAAGCCAGCCCGCCGTCAGTCAGGCGCTGGGACGGCTGCGGCAGACATTCGACGATCCCTTGCTGATCCGTGGCGCGGACGGCTGGGAGCTGACGGCGCGGGCGCGCGAGATGGAGCCGATGCTGGCCGAAACCCTGGCCGCCGTGCGGGGGCTGATGCGACCGGCGCCCTTTGATCCGGCGCAGACCCGCCGGACCTATCGCCTGACCATGTCAGACTATGCGTCGGCCATGCTGGCGCCGCGCCTGCTGCCGGTGCTGAGGAAGCAGGCGCCGGGCGTGCAGCTGTCGATTACGACCCGCAGCCGGGACGCAGCCATGGCGGCGTTAGTGGACGGCGACATCGATCTGGCGCTGGGGGTGTTCCCCGATCGCCCGGCCGAGGTGCGCGAGGGCCTGTTGCTGGAAGAGCGGTTTGTCTGCGTCATGGATCGCTCGACCCTTGAGCCGGGGTTTGATCTGGCGGCCTATCTGGCGCGGCCGCACGTATCGGTCGCTGTGCAGGACGGGCGCGTGGATGAGGTGGATGGGGCGCTGGGGCGTCTGGGCCAGTCGCGGGACGTCGTGGCGACCTTGCCGCACTGGAGCGTGGCGCAGGACCTGATTGCGGGGACGGATCTGGTGCTGACCATCGCCAGCCGAAGCCTGCGCGAACCGCTGGACCCGCGCCTGGCGGTCATGTCGCCGCCGTTCGCCCTGGCGCCGTTCCGCTTCGTCCAGACCTGGCACGCGCGACGCGACGGTGATGTCGGGCTGCGCTGGCTGAGAGAGCGGCTCGGCGACTGCGTGGTTGAGACCTAGGTGTTGGCCTTAACCGCAACTTCGAAATTGCGGCCGACGACGCGGGTGGGGTTCACCTGATCGCCGTTGCGGCGCACTTCGAAATGCAGATGGGGGCCGGTGGAATAGCCGGTGGAGCCGACCAGGCCGATGCGTTGCTCGGGCGTGACCCTGTCGCCCGTCGCCACGTCGATGCGGCTGAGGTGTCCGTAGATGGTGGTCATGCCGTTGGGGTGGGCCACTTCGATGAAGTGGCCGTATCCGCCCGCGTCATAGCCGGTGCGGATCACCTCGCCCTCAGCCGCGGTGAAGACCGAGGTTCCTTTGGGGGCGGCGATATCGACGCCCTTGTGGGCGCGGGCGCGGGCCTCGATGGCCAGCTTACGAATGCCGAAGTCGGAGTTGATGGCGTATCCGCGCACCGGCATCTGGAAGGCGATCTGGCGCATGACAGGACCGGCGGCTTCGACCTGGGCCTGAACGGGTGGTGCGACGGGGGCGGAGGTGGCGTCGATCAGGGTCGGGGAAGCCGTCACGGCGGGGGCGGCAGCGGCGGCCAGCACGGCGACCGTGACCAGGGCGGCGGTCTGACCCGAATGGATCAATACGGATTTCGCCCGCGACAGGGGGGCGGTCGGAAGCAGGCGTCGCATTCGGCGGCGTCTCCGGCATCTGGCGCTCTTTGAGCGTTGTGTGGGGACGCGACGCGAGAGAACGCTGCGGACACCCGGCGGGGAGGCCGGGCTTATGCCTGCTGCATGGGGCGACTTTTGGACCCTGAAGGGGCGGCGCAGGGTCGCAAATGTCGCAGGCTAGGCGATGATGTCCGGCAGGATGCGGTCTTCGATCTTCACGATCTCGTCCTTCAGGGCCAGTTTCTTGCGCTTCAGGCGGGCGATCATCAGTTGGTCGGGAATGGCCGCCTGGCCCAGGGCCTCGATGGAGGCGTCCAGATCCGCGTGCTCCTGGCGCAGCAGTTTGACGCGGGCGTGAAGCGCCGCCTCTTCTTCGCTGATGTCTGGAATGTCGTCGTTCATCGCAGGGTCCCCACGGCCTTATACGCCAGCGAATTTCAGGCCGGAAGGGCGTCGGCCAGGCGGATCAGCGCCGGACGCGGCGTGACGCGTGACCAGACCCGCGTCGTCGCAGCCAGCCCGTCGATGGCGGGGCGCGGCGCGCCGACGGGCGGCGGGGCCAGGGCCTCCAGCGCCTCAAGCAGATGTTTTTCGGCCTCAAGCTCCAGCGCCTTGATGCGGTTGCGCACGCTTTCGCGCGGACCGTCGTCGATGTCCGGCACAGGCGCCTTCAGGGTGCGGCGCACGGCGCGCAGGGGGGCGACCACCACCCCGTCCCAGGCGCGGGCGGTGTCGCAGGCGGCCTCGATCGTATCCTCGTCAGGACGGCGTCCGGTCTGGGCGACCCACGCCGACCACAGCAGCAGGGGGACATTCTGTTCGTGGTGATCCTGCAGCGCCAGGCAGGCGTCGGCCACGTCCGGCGCGGCATAGGCGGCGACCGCCCAATCCCAGAGCGACATTATTTCAGCCCATCCCAACGCTTCACCGCCGACCAGTCCAGACCCAACAGGTCCAGCGCCCGGCCGACCGACTGATCGACCATCTCCATGATGGAGGCGGGCTTGGCGTAGAGGGCCGGCAGGGGCGGGGCGATGACGGCGCCCATTTCGGTCAGGGCCGTCATGGTGCGCAGGTGACCGAGGTGCAGCGGAGTCTCGCGCACCATCAGAACCAGCGGGCGGCGTTCTTTCAGCGTCACGTCTGCTGCGCGGGTCAGCAGGGAAGAGGTCACGCCGGTGGCGATCTCGCTCATCGTCTTCACGGAGCAGGGCGCGACGATCATGCCCAGGGTGCGGAAGGAGCCGGAGGCGATGGTCGCCCCGACGTCGCCCAGTTTGTAAACCACGTCCGCCTTGCCGGTCAGATCGTCGGGGGACATCTCCGTCTCCTGCGACAAAGTGAGCAGGGCGGCTTTCGTCACGACCAGATGGCTCTCGACGCCCAGGTCTTTCAACGCGTCCAGAACGCGTGCGCCATAGATGACGCCGGAAGCCCCTGAAATCCCGACCACTATTCGCGCGGGTGGGTTTCTTATGGCTCCGTTCACAACATCGACCATTTTGGGGGTCAGCCTCCGTGGGGTCCGGCGAGGCGGGCCGTCACTGGAATGTGATTCCACAGCCTGCCGATCCGGGCGCTCACTCTAGTGGTCCCTAACCAACGGAGGCGCAAGCCATGACCATCGAGGCTCGTATTCGCGAACTGGGTAATCGTCATCGCGTTCTGGATCAGACGATCCAAAAGGAGTTGACCCGCCCGTCCGTGGACCCGCTGCAGGTCAGGGAGCTGAAGCAGAAGAAGCTTAGGCTGAAGGAAGAAATCACCAGTCTGGAGGCGCGAGCGACCTAGCGCCGCTCACGACCTCCCGAAAATGACGACGGCCCCGGAGAGCGATCTCCGGGGCCGTTTAGCATCTGCGCGGTGCGAAGCGAGATCAGTCGCGCTTGCCGAAGACCGACTCGGCGGTGGGTTCGGCGCTGGGGCGTTCGCGGGCCTCGGGAATGAACTCGGGCTCGGCCTCTTCCACGACGGCCTGGATGGTGCCGCCGCCGTTCTTGAGGTCGTCCTTGGCCTTCTTGTCGGCGGCCTTCTTGACCACTTCGTCCAGAACCAGCTGGCCGACCAGACCCAGGGTCACTGGATCGACTGGCTTGATGTTGGCCGAGTTCCAGTGGGTGCGGTTGCGCACGCTCTCGATTGTGGACTTGGTGGTGCCCAGCAGTTTGGCGATCTGGGCGTCGGCGACTTCCGGGTGGTTGCGCACGAACCAGGCGATGGCGTCCGGGCGGTCCTGGCGGCGCGAAACAGGCGTGTATTTCGGCGCAGGCTTGGCGGATTTCAACAGTTCGGCGTGACGGCTGACGATGGCCTTCATCCGATAGTTTTCGTTGGCCTGGGCCTTGTCCAGCTCTTCGCGGGTCAGTTGGCCGCCGGTGACGGGGTCAACGCCGCGAATGTCGCGCGCCACGTCGCCGTCCGCGATGCCGCGCACTTCCAGCGGGTGCAGGCCGCAGAAGTCCGCGATCTGCTCAAAGCTGAGGGAGGTGTTGTCGACCAGCCAGACCGCAGTGGCCTTGGGCATCAGAATGTCGCTCATGGGGCGTTCGTCCCGGTATGATTTTGCAGCCGAAGGGGCCTTCGGCAGGCGTTGGATACGACGGCGCCCGGCCTTTCGACCGGGCGCTTATGGTTTCGATATAGGCCTATTCGCGTGAAAAGAAAACGCTGACCGACAATGCTATACAGCGACGGTTCATGTTCGTCGGCCTAGTTCGGCCAACAAGAGGCGTCGCCTCGTTCTGGAGAGGAAGAACACAATGTCCATTCTGCTTGGCGCCGCCATGTTTGCGGCGATGGCTTCGGGTCAAGACTTTTCGGTGCAGCGCGTCGCGCCGCGCGGCAGTTACGCCCAGACCTGCGCGAACGCCTACACGAACCAGGGGCGCCTCTATGCCGACTGTCGCGACGAGCGGGGCCAGATTCGCGGCACCTCGATCGAACTGGCGCGGTGCAGCGGCGACGAAATCGTCAACAACAACGGCCTGCTGGTCTGCGGCCGCACCCGTGGCGACTATGAGGATCGTGGTCCGGGACGTCCCGGCCAGGGCGGCGCCAACGGCGGGGGCTGGGGCAATGGCGGCGGCTGGGGCAATGGCCGCACCCCGCAGGGCAGCTACACCGGCAGCTGCAACAATATCTCGGTGCGTGGCGATCAACTGACGGCGACCTGCCGTGACACGCGCCGCAACGAACGCACCAGCACCCTGAACATCAGTCGCTGCGGCCGTGCGGACATCAGCAATGACAACGGCCTGCTGGTCTGCGGACCGCAGCGCGGCCAATGGGTCGGCGGCGGCAACGGCGGCGGCTGGGGCGGAAACAATGGCGGCGGCTGGGGGCAGACCTCGATCACCGTTTACGACAACGCCAACTTCCGCGGCTCTTCGCGCCAGTTTGTCGATGAAGACCGCAACCTGGGCCGCACGCCGTTCAATGACCGGATCGTTTCGATCCGCGTCCAGGGCCGTTGGGAAGTCTGCACGGACGCCGACTTCCGGGGCCGCTGCCGCATCATCGACCGCGACGTCAGCCGTCTGGACGGCGACTTCTACCGCAGCATCTCTTCGGTGCGCCCGGTCGGCCGTCGCTAGGCTGTAAGAAGGAGGATCCGGGGACGGCCTGCCGCCCCGGATCGGACGGCCTCAGGTCGTCAGCATGATCTTGCCCACATGATCCCCCGCTTCCAATGCGCGATGGGCGTCGGCGGCTTTCTCCAGCGGGAAGGTCGCGTGGATCGGCGGCCTGACCGCGCCGGATGCGATCCATGGCAGGGCGGTCGTTTCGACAGCCGCCGTCAGGCGGGCCTTCTCATCCGCATGGCGCGCGCGCAGGGTCGATCCCGTCAGGGTCAGGCGTTTGACCATGATCCGCATCAGGTCGACCTCGGCTAGCGATCCCGTCAGGGTGGCGATCACCACCCAGCGTCCGCCCGGCTTGAGGGCCTTCAGGTTCAGTTCGGCGTAGTCGCGTCCCACCATATCCAGAACCACGTCAGCGCCGCCGGCTTCGGCGATGGCGGCGGCCAGGTCATCGGTTTTGGCGTCCAGACTGATGTCGGCGCCCAAAGCCTTGGCGGCGGCGGCCTTTTCAGCCCCGCGCGAGGTGGCGATGACCTTTGCGCCCGCCGCCTTGGCCATCTGGATGGCCGTGACGCCGATGCCGCTGGTCGCGCCGTGGATCAGCAGGGTCTCGCCCGCCTTCAGACCGCCTACCTCGAAGACATTGGTGAAGACGGTGAACACGGTCTCAGGCAGGGCGGCCGCCTGGACGAAATCAAGCCCCTCGGGGATCGGCAGGACGTGACGAGCATCCACAACCGCCTTGTCGGCATAGCCGCCGCCGCCCAGCAGGGCGAACACGCGGTCGCCGACCTGCCAGCGGCTGACGCCGTCGCCGACCGCTTCGATCTCGCCCGACACTTCCAGCCCCAGCACCTCTGACGCGCCGGGCGGCGGGGGATAGGCGCCGATGCGTTGCAGCAGATCAGGACGGTTCACCCCGGCGGCATGGACGCGGATCAGGACCTGGCCCGGTCCCGGCGTGGGATCAGGGCGTTCGGCCGGGGTCAGGGCTTCCGCCGGGCCTGAGCCGCCGTCGATGGTGATGATGCGCATGAGGGCTCCGCTTGCAATCGTCCGTGTCCGGGCGCTCTCATATGGGTTTGAGGCCGTGTCAGGCCAGTGCAACAGAGGCAGAAAGGGACGCCATGTTTGAGGACCTCGAACCCCGCCCCCAGCGCGGCGAGGCGCTGACCGCATTGTCGCGGGAAGATCTGGATCTGGTTTCGGTGGGTGATCTGCAGGAGCGGATTGAGGCGCTGGAGCGTGAAATCGCGCGCAGTCGTGCGGCCATAGAGGCCAAACAATCCAAAAAGAACGCAGCAGACGCCCTGTTCAACTTCGGATCGTGAATCGTCCGTTAAGGGAAATCATGGCATGACGGTTGCAGGCTTGACGCAACAGGCGCCGTCATGGGCCCATTTCAGGACCAATCCTAGATCCGATGATGATGTCTGACACGACCCCGCACTCGGCACAGACCTCGGCGGCCGCGCTGGAGCGTGGACGCACGGTGCGTGACTTCGCGCGTTCCGAACTGTTCGACCGCACCTTCCGCGAAGGCATGGAGTTGGTCGAGGAGACGGCCGCCTATCTGGACGGCGAGGGACGGCGCGATTCCAAGATCCTGTCGCGGGCTGCGGCCCTGGCCTATGCCGCCGAGAGCATGAAGCTGACGACGCGCCTGATGCAGATTGCGTCCTGGCTGCTGGTGCAGCGGGCCGTGCGCGAAGACGACATGACGCCCGAGGCGGCCTGCGCGCCGCGCTATCGTCTCAACACCCGCAAGGTCGACACCGAGCCTAGCCACGCCGAACTGCCCATCGCCCTGATCGAATATGTGGTGCGTTCCGAAAAACTGTTCGACCGCGCCCTGTATCTGGACCGGCGCATGTATCTGGATGGTCAGGACGAGGCGCCTGAGAACCCGGTGCTGAGCCAGTTGGGCATGCTGGAAGCGGCGTTCAGGGAGTAGAGGGCGTGATTTCCTTCTCCCGTTGGGAGAAGGTGGCCCGTAGGGTCGGATGAGGGTTCTGCCCGCCGAAGTGACGTCGCCGTCGTGACCCTCACCCTTTCACGCAAGAACGATCGCTGGCGCTCTCGTGCGTTCAAGCCCTCTCCCAATGGGAGAGGGTTGTCTTTTACGGTCCGACGTCGCTGGCGTCGCGGCGGCCGCCGTCGTCGATGGGCTTGGGCAGGTTGACGGCGATGCCCAGCGCCTGGGCCAGCTTGTCGTCACGGCCATAGCCGTCCTCGCGGAAGGCCACGCGACCCTGACCATCCACGAAGGCGGTCCAGTACAGCAGGCGCACCGAGATTTCGCGGCCCGTGGTGACACGCGTCGTCTCGCGGCTGTCCTGGGCGGCGTCGAACTGGTTCAGCTTGGTCGGGTCGGGCGACAGCAGCAGGCGTGCGAACTCCACCGCATCCTGAACCCGGACGCAGCCGTGGCTGCGCTGGCGCATGGACAGGTTGAAGGCGCCCTTGGACGGCGTATCGTGCAGGAAGATGGCGTAGCTGTCGCGCAGTTCGAACTTCACATAGCCCAGGGCCGAGCGGGGACCGGCGCGCTGGATGACCGTGCCGTTCTGAACATACATGTCGTTGGCGGCCAGATAGCCCGGACCCTTTGGCAGGATTTCGCGGCGCGCGATGCCGGCGGGCACATACCAGGGCGGATTGGCCACGACCGAGGCGAACGGTTTTTCCAGGCTGGGCGTCTGGTTGTCGGCGGATCCCACGACGACGCGGTTGGAGTGGACCGGCTTGCCGTCCTTCCAATAGACCATGATGGCGGCGGCGGTGTTGACCTCGATCCGCTCAGGCGCGACGTCGCGCTTCAGCCAGCGGCGGCGCTCCAGGTTCAGGGCGATCTGGCGGGCACGCGTCTCGGCGGTGGCCGACAGCGAACGCTGTGTGCCCGGACCGACACGACCGTCTGCGCCCAGGCCGTGACGAACCTGGAAGCCCTCGACCGCCTTTTGTAGTTCGGAGCTGTAGGTCAGGCCCTGGGCCTTCAGGCGCGCGCCGTCAGCAGACGTCAGATCGCCCTCGGCGACCAGACGGTCGATCAGCGCGGGGATGCGACGGTCGCTGGCGTTCGGTTCGATGGTTGGGCCGGCGGGGAAGGCGGGCCAGCCGCCCTGCGCCGCGATACGGCGGTAGCGGACATAGCCGGCGGACAGGTTCTGATATCCGATGTCCGTCGGGGCCAGACCTTCGAACCAGTCCAGCAGAATGTTGCGATTCAGGGCGTCCGACAGGCCGCGCGGCAGGTCGACGCGGTTCTTCTGCATCTCCCACAGGTCTTCGACCGTTTCGGGACGAACCTTACCCAGAGCCAGCGCACGGCCATAGCCGAGGGCCGCCGCCGTCGTGCGCAGATCGGACGATGCCGGGTCGGCGGCAAGGCCGACGAAATCGAAGAAATCGTTGGACGCCAGGCCGTGACGTTCCGACCGTTGGGCGACGGCGTTCAGAGCCCGGATGCGTTCGGCGTTCCACACCGGACGCCAGCCGTTCATTTCATAGAAGGCCCGGACATCAGGCTGTTGCGCTTGCGGCAGGCGGCCGATCTGGTCGTTGAAACTGTTGTAGAAGGCGGTCGCCTCCGGGGTCCGCTGCACATAGACCTGTTGTGCGCGCGCCGTAGAGCCGAGGGCCATGGTCGCGGTCGCGACGCCCAGACCCAGTTCCCGTCTATTCATAACCAGTCTGCTTCTCGATCAGTTCGACCCCCGTGGATCGACGCCTTGCTTTGCCTTACCCCGAACGCCCGTATGTTATCGGCGTTCCAGACAAACAAAAAGCGCCGGTCCTGCGACCGACGCTCTTCGTGACCATAATGCTGCAGTATGCCGCAGCCTTAAGGGTCTTACTTCTTGATGAAGCCGGCGAACTTGTTGTTGAAGCGCGAAACGCGGCCGCCCCGGTCCAGCAGGTGGGCGTTGCCGCCGGTCCAGGCCGGGTGCGTCGACGGGTCGATGTCGAGCGCCAGCTTGTCGCCTTCCTTACCGTAGGTCGAACGGGTCTGGTAGGTGCTGCCATCGGTCATCACGACGGTGATGAAGTGGTAGTCGGGGTGCGTGTCGGGCTTCATGGTGGCGTCCGGTCTCTGGCGCGATGACGATGCCGACCGTCTGTGCGCATGAAATGAGAAACCCGCCGATGAGGGCGGGAATGAGCGGCGGCGTTTACACCGGGGGGCGTTCCGGGGCAAGAGGCAGGCGCAATGACTGATCTTCCTCCTGCCGCATCCCATCATTCCGCCCGGGCCGAGCTGGAAGGCCGCCCCAGCGCGGGCGCTCTGCTGGCCGATCAAATGTCCGAGGCGGGCGAGAAACGCGCCAAGCGCCGCGACATCCGCCCGCTGGCGCGACTGATTCCCTATGCGCTGCGCCACAAGGGCCATGCCCTGATGGCCGTGTTCTGGCTGCTGTTGTCGACCTCGGCGTCGCTGGGGCTGACGGCGCTGGCGCGTGGGGCCATCGATCATGGGTTCGAGGCAGGCGGCGCGAACCTGAACATCTGGTTCCTGCTGCTGGGCGCCAACGCCCTGTTCCTGGGGCTGGCCACCGCCGCCCGCTATTATTACGTCACCCGCACGGGCGAGCGCGTGATCGCGGATCTGCGCAAGGGTCTGTTTGGGCGCATCCTGACGCTGGACCCGTCCTTCTATGCCCATATGCGCACGGGCGAGGTGCTGTCGCGCCTGACCACGGACATCGCCCTGGTCGAGACGTTGATGACCACGTCGGTGTCCTATGCGCTGCGCAATTTCCTGACCCTGATCGGGGGCGTGGCCCTGTTGTTCTTCGTCAGTCCCAAACTGACCGGGCTGGTGCTGCTGATCGTGCCGTTCCTGCTGGGGCCGATCTTCATCTTCGGTCGCCGGGTGCGCAAGCTGACTGTCACCTCGCAGGATCGGTTCGCCAACGCCGTCGGCTTTGCAGGCGAGAGCGTGGACGCCATTGAGACGGTGCAGGCCTTTGGTCGTGAACGCAGCGCCATCAACCGCTTCGGCGCAGCGGTGGAGGACGCGTTCGCAGCCTCCCTGACACGGATGGCGGCGCGGGCCTGGATGACGGCCCTGATCATCGTCGTCATGTTCGGCGGCGTGACCCTGGTGCTGTGGCTGGGCGCGCAGGATGTGGTGGCGGGTACGATGTCGCCCGGCGCCCTGTTGCAGTTTGTGTTGCTGTCGGTGTTCGCGGCGGGCGCCGTGGGCGCGCTGGGTGAAAGCTGGGGCGACGTGCAGAAGGCCGCCGGCGCCATGGAGCGGATCGAGGAGCTGATGCAGGCCGTGCCGGATATTTCGCCCCCTGCCCACGCCACCGCCCTGCCTCAGCCGCCGCGCGGCGAGGTGTCGATGTCGGCGGTCGGCTTCTCCTATCCGGGACGTCCTGACCTGCCTGCGCTGAAGGGCTTCAGCCTGACCGTGCGTCCGGGCGAGACGGTGGCTCTGGTCGGGCCGTCGGGGGCGGGCAAGTCGACGGTCTTCCGTCTGCTGCTGCGCTTTTACGATCCGCAGACGGGTCTGGTGTCGGTGGACGGGGTGGACGTGCGTGAGGCCGATCCGGTCGCTGTGCGGAACCGCTTCGCCTGGGTGTCGCAGGAGACACCGCTGTTTTCGGGTTCGGCGCTGGAGAACATCCAGTTCGGGCGCGAGGAAACGACGCTGGAAGAAGCGCGCATCGTCGCCGAGAAGGCCCAGGCGCTGGGCTTCATCGACGCCCTGCCGGAAGGCTTCAACACGCCTCTGGGCGAACGCGGCAAGAGCCTGTCGGGCGGTCAGCGTCAGCGTCTGGCCATCGCCCGCGCCCTGGTCCGCGACGCGCCGATCCTATTGCTGGACGAGGCGACCAGCGCCCTGGACGCCGAGAGCGAACGTCTGGTGCAGGTCGCGCTGGATCAGGCGATGGAGGAGCGCACCACCCTGGTCATCGCCCACCGTCTGGCGACCGTGCTGCGCGCCGACCGCATCGTGGTGATGGACGACGGCCGCGTGGTCGAAGAAGGCACGCACGAGCAACTGGTGGCGCAGGGCGGCCTGTATGCGCGTCTGGCGGAGCTGCAGTTCCGGGGGACGTAGGGCTCATCCGTCATCGTCGGTTCAGGTTGACCTTGGATCGTCATTCCGGGGCTGAGCGAAGCGAAGAACCCGGAACCCAGGCTGCGGCGCCGTTGCTCGACGTGTTCGACGCCGGATTGCGAGCCTCCTGGATTGGCTGCTCCGCGCCGCCCTTCGGGTCCGGGTTCGTCCTACGGACGCCCCGGAATGACGGTTTGGGCTGAATGTGGATTAAACCTACCGCAGCCCTTCGCGCGCCAGTCCGGGAAAGTCGCTGAAGATGGCGTCCACGCCTGCGTCCGCCAAATCGCGGACATAGCCCGCCATGTCGCCATGGACGGCGGGCAGGGCGCTGGAACGGTGCTCCAGCGGCAGGAAGATGTTTTCGGCGCGAACGGTCCAGACCACGATTTTCAGCCCGGCGGCGTGGGCGTCCGCCACCAGGGTGGAGGGCGCGGTGGAGCGGCCCTGGGCGTCGCGGGGCATGACCAGCGTCACATCGGGCGCGACCCAGGCGGCGTAGCGGGCGACAGCTTTCAGGCCTTCCGGCGTGATCATCCGGGCATAGGTCAGGTCGGGCCGGTCTTCGGGCGTGCCGCCCACGCCGACCAACTGCGCCAGCGGGGCCGTGATGCGACGTGACAGCCGCTCCAGCGGGCCGACTTCGAAACACTGGATGATGATCGGCGCGTCGGCGCCTGTCAGGTCCAGCCGCTCCAGTTCGGCGACGAAGGCGTCCTCCATCGGCAGACCGATCCCGGCGAAATAGGTCGGGTGTTTCAGCTCGGGTGCGACGGCGATGGTGCGACCGGTGCGCGCTGAGGCCTCACGCGCGATGGTGACCACTTCATCGAAGGTCAGGATCGGATCACGACCGTCATAGGCCGCATTGCCGGTGCGGACCTGGGGCAGGCGCTCGCGGGCGCGCAGGGTCTTCAGTTCGGCCAGGGTGAAGTCTTCGGTGAACCAGCCGACGGTCACGACGCCGTCGATGGTCTTGGTCGTCTTGCGGTCGGCGAATTCCGGGCGGCTGGCCACATCTGTCGTGCCGCCGATCTCGTTTTCATGCCGGTCGATGAAGACGCCGTCCTTGGACATGACCAGATCGGGCTCGATCACGTCCGCGCCCTGTTCGACGGCCAGTTCATAGGCCGAACGCGTGTGTTCGGGTCGTTCGCCGGATGCGCCGCGATGGGCGATGATCAGGGGTTGGGCCACGGCTGGGGCTCCCGTGAACAGGATCAGGGCGGTCAGGATGGCGCGGATCATGGTCGCTGGATAGGGCCGGGACGCGACGGGGGCGTGACAGCGCCGGATGCTCTCCCTCCCCGCAGGAGAGGGAGAGGCTTTGTGCGTCTTACGCGCCCTGCAGCACCTTGCGCAGTTGCGGGTGCAGTTCGGTGTTGGAGGCCAGTATGGTCGAGCCGGTCTTGGGATCGCCGTCGTTGTCGATGGTGGTGACGCGGCCGCCCGCCTCGGTGACGAACAGGATGCCCGCCGCCACGTCCCAGGGCTTCAGGTTGCGTTCGTAATAGGCGTCATAGCGACCTGCGGCGACCCAGGCGAAATCCAGGGCGGCGGAGCCCAGGCGGCGGATGCCCGCGACGCGCTGGCCCACGGCGTGAATGTCCTTGATCGCCTGGGCGTGGCCCGATTTGCCGATGAAGGGCAGGCCGGTGGCGATCAGGCTTTCGGACAGGTCGCGACGACCGGCGACGCGGATGCGTTGGTCGTTGAGGTAGCAGCCCTTGCCCTTTTCAGCCCAGAACAGCTCGTTCATGACAGGGTTGTAGGTGACGCCCGCGACGATCTCGCTGGAGCCGTCAGGCGCGCGGCGCTCCAAGCCCACCGTGATGGCGAAGTGGGGCATGGCGTGCATGAAGTTGGTGGTGCCGTCGATCGGGTCGACGATCCAGGTGTGCGACTTGTCGGTGCCTTCGACCATGCCGCGCTCTTCGCCCAGGAAGCCGTAGCCGGGGCGGGCCTTCATCAGCAGTTCGAACAGAGTGTCTTCGGCCCGCAGGTCTGCGGCGGTGACGAAATCACCGGGGCCTTTGCGGGAAACCTGAAGCTGGGAGACTTCGCCGAAGTCGCGCATCATCGGACGGGCGGTCTTGCGGACCGCATCGGTCATGACTTGAAGAAGGGCGGAGGCGAGAGCCATGGGGGAATCTCCTGGTCCGCATGTCCTGACAAGGCCCATTCTTTTTGGGATGGGGGCCCGGAGATGCGGAGAAGTTCAAGAAAGGAAACGGCCCCCGAAGGGGCCGTGGGACGTCTTAGTCTGCGCGGCGGACGTATTCGCCGGTCGCCGTATCGACGACGATCTTCTCACCCGCCGACATATAGGGGGGGATCATGATGCGCACGCCGTTGTTGGCGATGGCGGGCTTGTAGGACGACGAAGCCGTCTGGCCCTTAACGGTCGGCTCGGTTTCGGCGACTTCCAGAACCACCTGGTCCGGCAGCTCCAGGCCGATGGGGCGATCTTCATGCGACTCGATGATGACCTTCATGCCTTCCTGCAGGTAGGGGATGCGCTCTTCGCCCACCCAGCCCTTTTGCAGTTCAATCTGCTCGTAGGACTCGTCGTCCATGAAGACCAGGCTGTCGCCGTTGTCGAACAGGTAGGAGTAGTCGCGCTGCTCAAGCGTGACGCGCTCGACCTTGTCTTCCGACCGGAAGCGCTCGTTCAGCTTGTTGCCGGTTTCGAGGTTCTTGGCCTCGACGTTGGCGAAGGCGCCGCCCTTGCCAGGTTTGACGTGGCTGGCCTTGGTCACGACCCACAGGCCGCCATTGTGCTGCAGGACCATGCCGGGCTTGATGGTGTTGCCGTTGATCTTCATGGGGTCACATCGGAATTGGGGTTGCGCTCACGCAGCCGGTCCGGAGCGTGGCGAAGGGCGCGACCCGTAAAGGAAGCCCCGCAAAAGCACAATACGGGCTGGCTTAATGCAGGGTGCGGAACCGCTCGCCGACCTGGCTGGCCTTGCGATGGATGTAGTTGCTGACGCGGACCCCGGCGCCTGTGGGCGCGGCCATCTTGCCGGCGCCCTCATTCAGCTTGCGGGCCTCATGGGCGAAGGCGGCGGCCAGACCGGCGGAGGACATGGCCGCGAATACCTGTTTCCACATCGACGCGGGACGCAGCCCCAGCCAGACCGCGTTCACCGTCTGGGCGGCGGCCCACAGGCCAAGAGCGGCGGTGCGTTCGCGCGCGGGCGGCGCGTTCCAGACCCGAACCGCTGATAATGTGGTGGCGGAAAAGACGGCGGGCAGGATCAGGCTGAAGGCGCCCTGCGGTTTTTCGGTAATGGGCAGGTCGCGATTGCGGAAACGCTTCAGCGACCGCTTCGGCCTCAATGCGCCCGAGGCGATGCCGCTGGCCAGAAGGGCGAAGCCCGCCGTGATGATGATGCCCGCCACGACATGGCTGGCGCTGCGGCCCTCGCTGTTCAGAAAGTCCGTCGCCGCATCGCGCACGTCGTCGATGGCTTCGTCGATGTCAGTCATGGCCCGCTCCAGCTTAGCCCCAGGAATGTCCTGCAAAAGCAAATGGCCGGAGCGGATCAGAGTTCCCTCAGCCGCCGGTCGCGGCGCCGTCGGTGACGATTTCCTTCATGGCGGACTGCAGATAGTTCTGCGCGCCCATCAGTTCGATCAGCTTGTGCTGGTTTTCGAGGAAGTCGATGTGCTCCTCAGTGTCGTTGAGGATCTTCATCAGCAGGTCACGGCTGACATAGTCGCGGGTCTCTTCGCACTGGGTCACGGCGGCCGCGGTCGTGGCGCGGCTGTCGATCTCCAGCTGCAGGTCGGCGCCCAGGCATTCGATGGGGTCTTCGCCGACCTTCAGCTTGTGCAGGTCCTGCAGGTTGGGCAGGCCGTCCAGGAAGAGGATGCGTTTGATCAGCATATCGGCGTGCTTCATCTCGCCGATCGATTCTTCGTAGATCACGTTGCCAAGGTGCGACAGGCCCCAGCTTTCGAACATGCGCGCATGCAGGAAATACTGGTTCACGGCCGTCAGTTCGTTGGTCAGCACTGCGTTCAGCGTGCGGATGATTGCGGGGTCGCCCTTCATGGCCATGGTCCTTGGTCTCGCCACGGCGTGTTCGCCGTTTGTTGAGCGATGCAATACCACAGTAAAACCCGCGTTGTTTATTTGCGAGTTTTTATCAGTACATTGATAGTGCGAGTGATTTTCGCCCGCGATGGGCGGCGCTGACTACTCGGCTGCGAGTGCGAATGCTTCGCGGCTGTCCTGGATCATCTGGCGCATTTCGCAGACGCACTTGGCGCACTGGGCCTGGCATTGGTGGCTGGCGAAAATATCGCGCGGGCGGCAGGCGCCAGCCTCGATCGACTGGGCGACATCACGCTTGCGAAGGCCATTGCAGTTGCAGACGTACACGAGGGTTCTACGCGATCCACTGACTGAGAATGGTTCGCTATAGCATTCCTTAAGGCGATTGCAAGTCGTTCTCAGGCTTGGGCCGTTGACGGATCGTCGCGGGAGAGGGAAGGACGGGCATGGCCAGAACTCCCACCGTCCCCGACCGTCCGCCCTGCCGACTGTATCTGATCACGCCGCCGTCGATCCCCGATCTCGACGCCTTCGCTGCGACGCTGGACCAGGCATTGGCCGCCGGCGACGTGGCGGCTTTGCAGATCAGGCTGAAGCCCGCCGATGATGCGGTCATCCGCGCCGCGGTCGAGGTGCTGGCGCCGATCGCGCGACGGCATGACGTGGCCGTATTGCTGAACGACCGGCCCGATCTGGCCAAGGCGACGGGCTGCGACGGCGTTCATATCGGCCAGGAAGACGGATCTCTGGCCGAGGCGCGGCGCATTCTGGGGCCGGACGCCATGATCGGCGTCACCTGCCATGATGACCGCGACCTAGCCTGGGACGCAGCGGAAGGCGGGGCTGACTATGTGGCCTTTGGCGCCTTTTATCCGACCGACACCAAGGAGACGGTCCATCGCCCGCCGTTGGACCTGCTGACCGTGTGGCAGGAGACGGTCGAGGTCCCCTGCGTCGCCATAGGCGGCATCACCGTCGACAATGCGGCGGAGGTCGCCAGGGCTGGCGCGGACTTCATCGCCGTCAGCGCGGGCGTGTGGAAGAATCCCAAGGGCGCAGCCTTTGCGGTTGCGGCGTTCAACCTATTGGTGAATCCCTAGTTTCAGGGGATATTAGGAACCTCTCCTATAGTCTCGGCTGTCAGTTCCAGTCCGAGATTATCGCCATGAGCCGTGCGCTCGACATCGAAACGGGCGCCGCGCGAAAGTCTGATGCGCAGGCACAGCCGCGTCGGGCCGTCAGGGACGAGGGCCGCGACGCCGTCCGCGCCTTTGAACACCCGTTGACCTTGATCGCCACCGGGCTGATCGTCGCCATCCTGATCGTGCTGTCGATCATGTTCACGCGTTCGTCGGGACTGGTTGCGGGTCTTTGGGGCGGGGGCGGCGTCGCCATCGCCATCTGGCTGAGAAACAGCAGCAGCCGAAAGGAAGACGCCGCCTTCATCGCGGTCCTGACGATCAGCATGCTGATCGGCGAAATACTGGCCGGCAATGCGCCCGGTTACGCCCTGTTGTTCGCCTTCGCCAATATTCTGGAGATCACCGTCGCCGTCGTGCTGGCGCGTCGCATCGCGCCCGGTCAGAATATGTCGAGCGCCACCATGTCCGGGCGTTTCGTGTTTGCGGCGGCGTTGATCGCACCGATCCCGGCGGGAATTCTGATCTCCAGCGTCCTGACTTTGAGCGGGCAGGGTGGTTTCCTGGCCAACTTCCAGACGTGGTGGTTCGGCCATGCGATGGGGATCGCCATTCTGGGCTGTCTAGGTCTGGCGGTGACGCGCGCCAGCCTGGCGCGGTTGATGCGCCCGGTGCGCCTGATCGAGTTCTGCGCCCTGATGATGGCCATCGGCGTGGTCTATACCGCCATCTATGACGGACGGCTGACGTTCGGTTTCGTATTGCTGCCGCTGTTGATGCTGGCGTCGGCGCGACTGGGCGTGATCGGCGCGGCGACCAGTCTGTTGATCGTCGCCGTTCTGGCGGTCGGGTCAGCGATGAACGGCATGGGGCCCTATCTGCGTGACGAGTCGGTGGCGGAACAGGTCCTGGCGGCGCAATTGCTGGTGTTGATCGGCTATGTGCCTATGATCCTGCTGGCCTCATTGTTGGAAGACCGCAATCGGCTGGCTGCGCGGGCGAAGGCGGGGCAGGCGCGGGCTGAGCGCGTATCGGAAGCCAAATCACGCCTGCTGGCCAACGTTGCCCACGAGATCAAGAGCCCCGTCGCGGGCATCATCGGCATCGGCGATCTGTGGAAGAACGGGCAACTGGGCGCCATCACGCCGCAGCAGGCCGAGATGGCGGACATGCTGGTGCGCACGGCGCGCGAGGTAGAGGCTCTGGCGCATGACCTGCTGGATGTCGCCCGCGCCGAGGCAGGAGCGATCAAGGTGGACGTGCGGCCCACGGATGTTGCGGGCCTGCTGGAGGATACGCGCCGCGCAGCCCTGTTGCGTCCCGAGGCCCGCGATCTGGTCATTGATATTGAGGCCGAGGGCGAGGCGCTGACGGTGCTGGCGGATTCCCAGCGTCTGGCGCAGGTGATCGGAAATCTGACCTCCAATGCGCTGAAATACGGCGCATCGGGCGGGCGGGTCGTTCTGCGCGCCGCCCGGTCGGGCGAAGGCGTGAGGATCGAGGTGGTGGACTTCGGCCCGGGGCTTAGCGTCGAGAAACAGGCCCAATTGTTCGAACCCTTCAACCGCCTGGGGCTGGAGCGTTCCAGCATCGAAGGTCACGGCGTGGGCCTGGCCCTGGCCAAGCGTCTGGTCGAACTGCAGCAGGGAACAATCGGCGTCGTGTCCGAGCCCGGCAAGGGCGCGGCCTTCTGGGTGCTGATGCCCAAGGCCTGATACGGTCTTGCCGTCAGCGCGTGTGAGCGTAATGGTCGGCGCATGTCGATGATCGCACTCGCCGCCGCCGCCCTGTTGTCCGGGCAGACGACCCCGCCCGCCCAGCGTCCGGGATCGGATCTGACGCGCGATCTGAACAGTCTGCCGCCGTCGGCCTCGGCTGGCGCAGCGCCGGCGCCGGTACTGCAGCCGACGCCTGCGCTTGCTGCACGTCCGGCGCCCGCACCCGCACCCGCTGCCGCCGCGCCGACATCTCGACCTGCGACGCCCGCGCCTCAGACGCCCAGGCCCGCCGCAGCGGCCGCACCAGCCTCATCCCTGACCCATGATCTGAACAGTTTGCCGCCGTCAGCGACGCGGCCAACCGCTGCAGCGCCGACTGCAGCGGCCCCGCCCGCCAGCACGCCTGCGACACCGGCGACTTCAGCGACGGCGACTCCTGCACAGGCCAGGCCTGCGGCCGCCCCGCCGCGTCAGGCTGCACCTGCGCCGACGCCAACCGTGACGCCGCCTGCAACTGCTCCGGCCACGCCTGCTGCGACAAGCCCCAATTTAAGGCCGACGCCGCCCGCCGCTGTGCCGCCCCGTCCGGCGACGGCGCCGCCTGTTGCGACACCAGCGCCCGCTCAGAGCCCTGCACCGGTCGCACCTCAAGCGGCGGCGTCAGCGACGAACCCGGCGACGGCGGCGCGCGCCCTGACGCCTGATGAGATTGCGGCCCTGCCGTTCTCGGTCGATCTGCAGAGCGGATTCAGCATCGTGCGCATGCCTGCCGGGACGGACGGGAACGTCTATTCCGTGCGGCGGGGCGCCCAGACTCTGCTGATGATCTATGCGGGACCGGCGTCGCAGTTTCCGATCTATGACGGCGAACAGGTCTATGCGGCCGGCCGCGCCTCCATCGTCGTGACAGAGGGCGGGCGACGCCTGGCGCTGGAGCATCTGTTCCAACGCCAGACCGCCCCGCGTGAAATCCACGTCTGGGTCGCCAGCGTCGAGGGTGCGGACCGGGACCTGGCTGAACGGATCGGCCAGTCGGTCGACCTGCGCTAGAGGCTAGGTCTCGGACCAGACGGCCATTTCGGTTCCCGCCGGATCAGCAAAGTGGAAACGACGCCCGCCGGGGAAGCTGTAGATCGGCTTCAGGACCGTGCCGCCCGCGGCCTCGACCTTGGCCTGCATGGCCTCGAGGTCGTGGGCGTAAAGGACGGGCAGGGGCGTCTTCGTGCGCTCGGCGTCGGCGTCGAAGCCGCCGTCCAGCCCCTGATCAAAGGCCGCGTAGGTCGGGCCGTAATCCACGAAGGTCCAGCCGAACGCCTTGGTGTAAAAGTCCTTGGTCTGGGCCAGGTCGGTCGCGGGCAGTTCGAGATAGTCCAGCTTGCCGTCTTCACGCACGGTTGATCTCCTGAGGTTTACGCCGCCGACCATCCCCTCTTGCACGCAGCCGAAACATGCGCAAACCTGCAAACGGTTCGCAGTTGCAGGAGTCGATCCATGATCGTGATGACGACAGGACTGTCGGGCCTGATGGCCCTGATGCGCCAGGATGAACGGCCCGTGGAGAGCCGGTCGGCGCCGGAAGCCTATCGCCCGTCCAGCCTGCGGCCCAGCACAACGACGTCCTGCCGCTCCAGGCCCAGCCGCTCGTAAAAGCCCAGCGCCGCGGCATTGTCCGCGCGCACCATCAGTTGAAGTTTCGGCGCACCCTGAGCTTTCAGCCAGGCTTCCGCCGCCGTCATCAGCAGGCGGCCCAGACCCGCGCCCCGATGCGCGGGATCGACCGCCAGATAATAGACCCAGCCCCGGTGTCCTTCGAACCCGGTCATGACCGTGCCGATGATCCGGTCGTCATCCGTCGCCACCAGAATGGCGGAGGTCGTGGTGTCGCGCGCCAGCCTCAGGTCCTGCGCCGGATCATTCCACGGGCGGGTCAGGCCGCAGGCGGCCCACAGGGCGATGACGGCGGCTTCGTCGCCGTCGGCGATGGGGCGGATCAGGCTCATCCGACCTGGGCGCGGTGCCTCAGGAAGGCGTCAGCCAGGACACAGGCGGCCATGGCCTCGACCACCGGAACGGCGCGCAGGGCGACACAGGGGTCGTGGCGGCCTTTGGTGCGCAGATCGGTTTCCTCGCCGTCGCGGGTGATGGTCTGGCGCGTGGTCAGGATGGAGGATGTCGGCTTGAACGCCACCCGCGCCGTGACCGGCTGGCCCGTCGAGATGCCGCCCAGGACGCCGCCCGCCTTGTTGGACAGGAAGACCGGCTGCCTGTTCAGGTCCAGACGCATTTCGTCGGCGTTTTCTTCACCTGACAGTTCGGCGGCGCCGAAGCCCGCGCCGATCTCGACCCCCTTGGCCGCGTTGATCGACATCAGGGCGGCGGCCAGCTCAGAGTCCAGCTTGCCGTACAGCGGCGCGCCCCAGCCAGCGGGGACGCCCGTGACCTCCAGCGCGACGACGGCGCCGATGGATGAGCCAGCCTTGCGGACGCCGTCCAGATAGGCCTCCCACTCGGGCACGACGGCGGTCGATGCGGCGAACAGCGGATTGGTGTGAACGGCGTCGAAGTCGATCTGGTCGGCCTCGATCCTGTGCGGGCCGATCTGGACCACGCCTGCGCGGATCCTGACGCCGTCGCCCAGAAGCTTGCGGGCCACGGCGCCGGCCGCCACGCGGCTGGCCGTCTCACGCGCCGAGGAGCGTCCGCCGCCACGATAGTCGCGCACGCCGTATTTGGCCTGATAGGCATAATCGGCGTGGCCGGGGCGATAGGCGCGGGCGATCTCGCCATAATCCTTGGACCGCTGGTCCTCGTTCTGGATCATGATCGAGATGGGCGTGCCGGTGGTCACCGGGCCGTCGCCGTCGTCGAACACGCCCGACAGGATGCGGGCTGTGTCGCTTTCCTGGCGCTGGGTCACGAAGCGCGAGCCGCCGGGCTTGCGCTGGTCCAGCCAGGGCTGAAGGTCGGCTTCGGTCAGGGGGATCAGCGGCGGGCAGCCGTCGACGACGCAGCCGATGGCCGGGCCGTGGCTCTCGCCCCAGGTGGTCACGCGAAACAGATGGCCGAAGGTATTGTGCGACATGGGGCCGACTTAGAGCATGATCGTTTCAGACGGAACCGCTGATGGCGTTCCGGTGCGCGCGAAACATGCGGAACTGCGTCTCAGGCGGCCAGTCTTTGCGGCGTCCAGACGCGGTTGAAGCGCAGCAGCAGGTCTTCCGCCGCCGAGGGTGCGTCCTCACACGGCGTCAGGGTGACGAACAGGTGGCCTGCGGACCTGTTGCCGCGCGCCGGCAGGCCCAGGCCGCGCAAGCGCAGATGCACGGGCTCGGACGCATCCGGCATGATCCACGCGGACCGGACGCCGATGTGGGTCTCGATCTCGACGCGTCCGCCCTCGCTCAGGGTGCGGGGGCTGGTGGATGCGGTCATGAACAGATCGTCGCCCAGCACCGACAGGCCGCCTGCGGGCCGGATCAGCACGGGCAGGTACAGGTCCGACCCGTCCTCGCCGCCGCTACGCAGACGCAGGTGTTCGCCGGTGCGCAGACCGGCAGGGGCCTTCACCCGCATTGTGCGCGCGCCCAGCCGCAGGTCGATCTGGGCGCCGTTGATCGCCTGCATCGGGGTGATGGCCAGCACAGGTGCGGGAGCGGGCTTGACCTTGGGCGCCTCAAGCGCGGGCAGGGCGCCGCCGCTGGCCTGGATAAGGCGATAGGCGGCGATCACGCGGCGGAAACGGTCGTCATCGCCGCCCGGCTGATCGGGACGGGCCGACTTCACAGCGGCGCGGAAAGCGGCGCTCAACGATGCGGCGTCCACGGCGCCGTGCAGACCCAGAATCGACAGGGCCTCGCGAACGGAAACAGCATCAGAACGGGAACGGATGGCGCTCATGCCCCTACCGTTCGTCAATCATGGTCAAGAGCGGGTTAACTGTGATTCGTTTTTTGCGGCCTGTGACTTGATCTCGATCATTTGCAGCGGCGCTTGCGGGGCGTAATCAGGCGACATGACCGCTCCTGTGATCCCGCCCAGCCCGTCGCGTGAGGAATACGCCCGCGACTATGCCGCAGCCCTGGCCGCCAATGGCGATGAGAGCATCTTCGCCCGACCCGAGCCGATCGGCCTGTTCATCGACTGGCTGGCCGATGCCGGCGCGCATGAAGTCAACGATTCCAACGCTATGACCCTGTCGACCGTCGATGCGGACGGCTTGCCGGACGCGCGGATCGTGTTGCTGAAGGACGTGGATCAGCGGGGTTTCACCTTCTACTCCAACCGCGAAAGCGCCAAGGGGCTGGAGCTTGCGGCGCGTCCGGTGGCGGCCCTGACCTTCCATTGGAAGTCGCTGCGTCGCCAGGTGCGGGTGCGCGGCGCCGTCGAGCCGGTGACGGTGGAGGAGGCGGACGCCTATTTCGCAAGCCGCGCCCGCGAAAGCCGGATCGGCGCCTGGGCCTCGGACCAGTCGCGGGTTCTGGATGCGCGCCAGACGCTGGAGGCCGCCGTGGCGCGCGAGACGGCGCGGTTCGACGGCCATGAGGTTGACCGGCCCGAGCGCTGGACCGGCTGGCGTGTCATGCCGCAGTCGGTGGAGTTCTGGCGGGATCGCCCGTTCCGCCTGCACGACCGGCTGCGTTTCCTGCGGGCAGGGGATGGCTGGGCGTCGGAGCGTCTGTGGCCCTAGGCCAAATCGACAGTCAGCAAAAAGCCGTCATTCCGGGGCGTCAGCAGGACGAACCCGGAACCCAGGGGGCGGTATCAGGCGTCGAATGCGTCTAGCGGCATGACTGCGGACCTGGATTCCGGGTTCTTCACTTCGTTCAGCCCCGGAATGACGAGCCGAGAGATCGATCAACTAAATGTCGATTGGCTCTGAGCTTCCTTATTGCCTTTGCCGAATGCGAGGCTCAGCGCCCCAGGAAGCCCTGCAACAGCGGGTGCGCCAGCACCGGCGCGGCGAGGCGCACCACGGCCTGCGGGTCTTCCAGACGCACCGCCGCCGTCGCATCGGCGACAACGAAATCGGCATGGACGCGGGACGGTTCGGTCAGGCGCTCATGGCCAGGACGCACGGTGGCCAGATACTGCGACACGATGGAATCAGCCGAGCGGCCGCGTTCGGCCTGATCGCGCAGCAGTCGGCGGATGAAACGGATGTCGGCAGGCGTGTCGACGAAGACGCGGATGTCGAACAGCTGGGTCAGTTCGGGCGTGCAGAGCAGGTGAATGCCCTCGACCACCACCACCTCGGCGGCGGGGATCGGTTCGCCTTCAGGCTCTCGCCCGTGGTGGATGAACGAATAGACGGGGGCGGTGACGGCGCGGCCGTCCTTCAACGCCTTCAGGTCGGCGATCATCAGGTCGTGATCACGCGCGGCGACGTCATCGAAGTCGAAGGTGTCGGCGTCGAAATCCGGCACCGAGGCGGCGTCGCGGTAATAGGAATCCTCGCGCACCAGAACCGCAGCTCCCTGCGGCAGGGATGAGACGAGGGCCTCAGCCAAGGTGGATTTTCCGGAGCCGGAGCCCCCCGTAATCGCGATCAGTATAGCCATGCGCGGCTTCTAGAGCGCGTCGCCGTTTTGCGCCACTGGAGACGATCCGCCGCGCCGAACCTTCCCTTTGGTCACGTTGCTTAACATTGATAACGAATATAGCGTCTTGCCAAGCGCCGCATGTAGAGCAGGCGCATCCAAGGGACAGGAACGATACGATGCTGGGCTTGATGCAGGACTGGCCGCTGACGGTCGACAAGATCATCGACCACGCCAAAAACTGGCATGGCGACCGCGAAGTGGTGACCCGTTCGGTCGAAGGGCCGATCACGCGCACCACCTATGGCCAGATTCACGACCGCGCCAAGCGCGTCTCCAACGCCCTGAAGGCCTGGGGCGTCAAGCCGGGCGACCGCGTCGCCACCCTAGCCTGGAACAACGACCGCCATATTGAGACCTGGTATGGCGTCATGGGCATCGGCGCCGTGTGCCACACCCTGAACCCGCGCCTGTTCCCCGAGCAGCTGGTCTACATCATCAATCACGCCGAAGACCGCATCATCTTCGTCGACCTGACCTTCGTGCCGCTGCTGGAAGCCATCCTGCCTCACATTCCCAAGGTCGAACGGGTGATCGTCATGACTGACGAGGCCCATATGCCTGCCACCAAACTGCCCAAGGCCGAGGCCTATGAGCGGGTCGTGGCGGGCCAGTCGGCGGATGTGGTCTGGGGCGACTTCGAGGAAAACACCGCCTGCGGCCTCTGCTACACCTCGGGCACGACGGGCAATCCCAAGGGAGTGCTGTATTCGCACCGCTCCAACTTCCTGCACACCTTCATGGCCATGCAGTCGACGGTGGTCGGGGCCAAGACGACCGAGGTGATCCTGCCGGTCGTGCCGATGTTCCACGCCAATGCCTGGGGTATCGCCTTCGTCGGCCCGGCGTCGGGCGCCAAACTGGTCATGCCGGGACCGAAGATGGACGGCGCATCCATCTATGAACTGCTGGAGACGGAGAAGGTCACCTTCTCCGCCGCGGTGCCGACCGTCTGGCAGGGCCTGCTGACCCATATGCGCGAGAACAACCTCAAACTTTCGAGCGTGACCCGTGTGCTGATCGGCGGCGCGGCCGTGCCGGAAAGCCTGATCCGCGCCTTCAACGACGAGTTCGGCATCGAGGTGCTGCAGGGGTGGGGCATGACCGAGACCTCGCCCATCGGCACCCTGTCCAACATGACGCCGGAGACGGCGAGCCTGCCCTATGACGAGCAGATCAAGTACCGCGTCAAACAGGGCACGCCGCCGCTGGGCGTCGAGCTGGAGCTGAAAAGCGACGCCGGTCAGATCCTGCCGCACGACGGGCGCACCTATGGCCACCTGCTGGTCAAGGGGCCGACCGTGGCGCGCGCCTATTTCCGCCAGGATGACGCCATCCTGGACCACGACGGCTTCTTCGACACCGGCGACGTGGCCACCGTCGATGAACTGGGCTTCATGCAGATCACCGACCGCTCCAAGGATGTGATCAAGTCAGGCGGCGAGTGGATCAGCTCTATCGAGATCGAGAACATCGCCGTCGGCCACCCCAAGGTCGAACTGGCCGCCGTCATCGGCGCCGCCCACAAGAAATGGGACGAACGCCCGGTCCTGCTGCTGAAGCTGAAAGAGGGCCAAACCCTGGACAAGCAGGAGCATCTCGACTTCCTGCAGGGCAAGATCGCCAAATGGTGGATGCCTGACGACGTCGTGGCGGTGGACGAAATCCCGCTGGGCGCCACCGGCAAGATCGACAAGAAGCTTCTGCGCGAGCGGATGAAGGACTACCGTCTGCCGGAAACCTCGCCTTCCGCCTGATCCCCATAGGTCCAGATGCCGTCCAGAAAGCCTGTTCCCGCCGTTCTGCCCTGGCTGGCCGCCCTTGCGGCCGCGCCAGGGGTTCTGATCGTGGCGGCGATTGCGGCGACGCGGTTCGGCGGTCTGGACCTTTCGATCAGCTATGACCTGCTGACGTGGACCGTGGCGCGTGGGCTGGCTTGGATCGGTCTGGCAGGGGCGCTCGTCGCGGTGGTGCTGGCGCTGCGGGATCTGAAGGGCAGGGGCGTTTACGCCGCCATCGCCCTGATCCTGTCGGGCACGACGGTCGGCGGCTTCCTGTGGCAGCAGAACCAACTGTCGAAAGACACTCCGCGCGACGTCTCAACCAATGTGGAAGAACCGCCCGCGGCGCAGTTGGCCGATCTGAACCGCCATTCGACCTTCACCGACCCGGCCGCCTGTCCGGCAGCCCGGTCGATCCCCAGCCAGGTCCTTGCCCAGCAGGCCAGTTCGGCCCTTGTTGATGCCGGCTTCCCCGTCACGCGCGCCACCACCTTCCAGGTCGAGGGTGTGCATGAGGGGGCCTGGTTCGGCTTCGCCTATGACGCCGTTATCCGTATCCGACCGGGCCGCACCGATATTCGTGTGGTCGCTCGGGATGCACGTCCGGACGGCGGCGCCACCTGCCGTCTGTCAGCCAAGATCGTCGAGGCTCTGGAAGCCGAGCTTCGCTAGATCAGGCGAAACTCAGCCGATAGGGCAGGAGCCGGAGAAGCCGCGACCACCCCGTCCTCAACCAGCTTGATCAGATGCGCCAGCACCGACAGTGAGGCGGCGGGCCATAGTCGCTGGTCCACGGCGGCGTAGAGCACGGGCACCATGTCGGGGATGGCGCGGTCGCCCGCCCTCAACCGCGCCAACACCTGCGCCTCGCGGTCCAGCCGGTGTGCGCGATAGGCCTCCAGGAAGGGCCTGACCTCTGTGATCGGCGGACCATGTGTCGGCCAGACGGTCGTGAACTCACGCGCGATGACCGTATCCAGGCTTCTCAGATACTCGCGCATATTCCCGTCCGGCGGGGCCACCACGGTGGTTGACCAGCCCATGACGTGGTCGCCGCTGAACAGGGCGTTTTCCTCGTGCAGCGCAAAAGCCATGTGGTTGGACGCATGGCCGGGCGTGAAGATCGCCTCCATCGTCCAGCCGTCGCCCGCCATGACCTCTCCGCCGCTCAGTACGACATCGGGTTCGAAGTCCGCGTCATCATCCTCATCCAGCGCGCCAGAGGCATGGGTGTCGCGCGCAGGCGGTTGGGCCGCCAGGATCGTCGCCCCGGTCGCAGCGGCGAAGGGGCGGGCCAGAGGCGCGTGATCGCGATGTGTGTGAGTGACCAGCACTTGACTGACGGTGCGTCCCTCGACCGCCGCCAGCAGGGCCGCCAGATGGGCGTCGTCCAGCGGCCCGGGATCAATCACCGCCACGGCTGCGCCAGCCTCCGGCTTGCCGACGATATAGGTCCCTGTGCCGGTAAAGGTGAACGGTCCCGGATTGTCCGCGATCACTCTCTGGATCAGCGGTGAAACCTGATCGCGCCGCCCATAGGCGAAGTCGAACTCACGCACATAGGGAATCATAGCGGGGCGCTCCAATCGTGGCTCAGGCCTTGCGTTAAGGTCTCGGTAACCTGTCCCGGAGTGCTCATTGTGGCCCGCACGCTCACCTACGCTGTCTCAAATCGGCTGCAACCGATAGCCGCCGCCATAATCTGTCTCATGGCGGCGCAACTGATCACAGCCTCCTGCACGCCGGATCCCGAGCCAGTGCCCTATGTCAGTCGGGTGATGGGTCCAGCGGTAGGCATTCATCATCAGTAAATCATGATGAGTACTGACGAGCGCGCATAAATGAGCAGCGAATAAGGCCAAAATACCGTCAAGGTTCGGTAAAGCTCATCGTAACTTTCACTTATGGTAGCTTAAAAATTATATAAAACAAAGTTATAGAGCGAAATCTTCACTCGATTACGGCATCATATGGGCGTTCGCTGCGTTTCATGTGTCTTTATTGTGACACTGAAGGGGCTAAAGTGTTGCGGTGCTGTAATGAGTCTGGCGCGACACATCACCGCAGCTATGGTCTCTGCAATCCACGCACATGGGGGTGTGGGGGATATACGGCGGATTTCTCTATGGGAGGGCGTCGTCATTCTGGAGGAGTTCAATTTTGAAAATCCAAACCATTCGTGAACGCTTGTTGGCAGGCACGATGATTGGCGGCGTGGCTTTGGCGGCTGTAGTTGCGCTGCCCACGGCGGCGATCGTCTTGACGGCGACATCTGCATCTGCTCAAGACTACACCAGCGGCGTTCTGGCTGGTTCGGTTGATGACGCGTCTGGCGCTAGAGTGAGCGGCGCAACTGTTCGTGTGACATCTTCTCAGGGTGCGACACGTACGACTACCACTGACGCAAACGGCACGTTTCGTGTGCCTGCGCTGCCTATTGGTTCTTACCAAGTTTCGATCGTGAGTTCGGCCGGCAGCGTGACGCAAAGCGTCGCTGTTTCGTCAGGATCCGCCGCCTACGCATTCACTGTTGGATTGGCGTCTGGTCCTTCAGATTTGGGTGATATCGTAGTAACCGCCGCCCGTCGTGTGCAGGATTTTAACGCAACAGACACCGGCCTCAGCGTAAATGTTCAAGACCTCAGCAATCGTGTTCCTGTCGGCCGCAGTATTAATGCTATCACGCAACTGTCGCCTGGCGCGACTGCACCTGACGCAACGATCAATGCAAGCGCACGTCGCGGCCAATCGCTGACCGGTTTTTCGGGCACGTCGGCCGCCGAAAGCGTCTACTATATCAATGGCCTGAACGTCACGGACCAGCGGAGCTTCCTAGGCTACGCCGAGTTGCCTTTCGATTCGATCCAATCGATTGACGTGAAGACGGGCGGTTATCAGGCTGAGTATGGTCGGGCGACTGGCGGCGTTATCAGCATTAACACCCGTTCGGGGTCTAACGAGTTCCGCGGTGGTGTCAGCGCCTTCTATACACCGAACTCGTTGCGCAGTACGCGTGGACTTGCCTACACCCCGGCGGGAAATGGCTCGACTGGTGGTCAAGTTTATAACGCCTATGCTGCCTCTGAGACGAAGGACTTTTCCGTCTGGGCGAGCGGCCCCATCTGGCGTGACCATATCTTCTTCTTCGGTAACTACAATGCGCGTGAGACTGATACGCGCGGCGGCGTGACCTTCAGTGATCCGACTGCCACTTCAGGCTCTCAGGCCCGGGCAACGTCGAACGACCCGCGTTGGCTGGCTAAGTTGGATTTCGTACTGAACGCAAATCACCGGATCGAAGCTACTGTATTCTCCGATAAGGCAACGACAGACAATCTTTCGTATAACTACACACGTGACGGATTTGTTCGCTCGGATTTGCCGACATCTTATTCTGAATCGGGCGGTGTCAACCAGATTTATAAGTATACAGGTGTGTTCACTGACTGGTTCACACTTTCGGCGTTGTACGGTAAAATTGAAAGCAACTACACTGATTATGGTGATAGCATAAACAAGGCTGGTGTTCGCGACTATTATACCGGTCGGACTGTTCTTCCCAACGGAACCTATAATTGGGTTACCGACGGTCGATTTGGTGGCCCAAACAATGGCTTTGGATCAGACGAGCGCGAAACATACCGTATCGATGCTGACTTCTACGTCAACCTCTTTGGGAAACACCACATTCGCGTGGGGTACGACAATGAGAATATGACCAGTTCAGCACTGTCGACATATTCTGGTGGCGCTCTCTACTACGCACGCACAGGTGCTACGGCCGCAAACTGTGGCGGTGGCGTTGGTGGAGTTGATGGTTGCATTCAACGCCGTATTTACGCTTCTGAAGGTACGTATGAAGCAGAACAGTCAGCCTTCTACATCCAAGACTCTTGGGACATCACTCAAAACTTTAGTCTGCAACTTGGAGTTCGTAACGATATCTACGACTACAAGAACAAAGTTGGTCAGAGCTTTGTGAAGGTTGACGATCAATGGGCCCCCCGCGTTGGCTTCAACTGGGACCCGTTCAACAATGGCGTTGATCGTGTGTACGGCTCATTCGGTGACTATTACCTGCCCATCGCCACAAACACTTCGATTCGGGCATCTTCGGGCGAAACCTTCGAGGATCGGTGGTTCCAGGCAGTTCGTGACGCTGGAGGTGCTTTGGTGTTGAACCCTGATGGCACGCCTAAACTAGGTGCTCAGATCGGAGATCCGCGTTACCTTAGCCCTCCTGGCGTGCCCGACATCAAGACTGTTGCAGAGCGCGACCTGAAGCCTATGTTCGAACGTGAGTTCATCGTTGGCTATGAGCGGAGCTTCGATACTGTCGGATTCCTTGGTAAGTGGAGCGCTGGCGTGCGCTACATTAATCGAAATCTCGAAAGTGCCATTGAAGACACTGCAATAGGTGATGCTGTTTACCGTTATTGCGCGCGTACCAACCAGTTGGCCTTGTGCAACCCTGGTGGTGATACTCCGCAAGAGTTTTCAGAGCTGTTCCCATACGTTCTGATCAACCCGGGTGACGAAGCAGTTGTGTTTGTGGACCTCCAAGGACACACGTCTGATGAGCTGGGCTACAACCCTCAAACTATAACCCTGACGGCCGAAGACTTGGCCTTGCCCAAGGTCAAGCGTGAATATCAAGCGGTCGAGTTCACGTTCAACCGCCCGTTTGACGGTGTGTGGTCGCTGGCCGGCTCGTATACGCTCGGAAAATCGTTCGGCAACTACGAAGGTGCCATCAAGTCGGACGTTGGCCAGACGGATACGTCACTGACGCAAGACTTTGACCATGCGAGCAGCATGATCGGTGCAGAAGGTTACCTTCCCAACCACCGTCGTCATGTCATTAAGTTGTACGGTTCCTATCAAGTGAACGATGTCGTCTCGATTGGCGGTAATTTCACTGCTTCGTCGGGCCGCAAATATGGCTGCATTGGCTACGTGCCGGAGTCTACGGATCCCTTGGCACCTTCCATCGGTGGCACACCGTCGGGTTGGTTCTGCCCGCGTGGTCCGGGTGGTTCGACCATTGTGACGTCTCGTGGCTCACAGGGTGAAACGCCCTGGACATACAACTTCGACCTGAACCTTGCGTTCAATCTGTATCAGTCTGAAACACGCGGTAACTTGGTCGCTACGGTTGATATTTTCAACCTGTTGGACAACGATGAAGTTACACGTGTGGTCGAACAGGGCGTCAGCCGTGTGCCTGGCCATGAACTGGATGCATCGCCGACTTACGGGTTGGCGCGCACTTATCAAACGCCACGTTCGTTGCGTTTCGGTCTGCGCTACACTTTCTAGTCTTTTCGGATTGGATATTGATCGGGCGGCGAACAATTGTTCGCCGCCCTTTCTTTTTGCTTGCCTCACTAGAGCCATTTTGACGGTTAAGCGTTGCGCTTAATGTGGGGCCGATGCCCGTTTGAATTAAGGAAGATGATGATCAAGACAGTGTCCATTTCGTTGGTGGTCGCATTGGCGACGTCGCCTTTGAGTGCCGTCGCGCAGGATCAGGATGGTCCGATCGTCACGAACCGCTCGAACGAAAGCGCGGATGCGTTGAGGACGCGGGAAGCCATCGCCTATTCGAACACGCTGCCGCGCGGGGCGCCGACGCAGGACTATCCGTTGGTGGCTTGGTGCGATGCGTTGGTGACGGGGCATGCGGATCTGGGCGAGACACTGACTAATCGTTCGCCTGAGGATACGGAACTGGTGCGTCTGGGCCGTCTTGAGGCACAGGATTTCCGCAGCGCCCTGGCGGCGGCTGAACCGCGTCAGACAGCGGCGTCGAAGGCGACCGCGCAACAGGCGGCTGCTGCGGCCAAGGCGCAGTGGGCGCCGCTGCTGGCCAGTCAGGACGAGGCGGCGCGCAGCCAGTCGTTCGGCCTGTTCTATGGCCTGCCGGGCCGCTGCGAACACGCGGCGCGCCGCATCCGAAACAACATCACGACGCCGCCCGCGACGCCGGCGGACGTCGGTCTGGAAGAGCCCGCCGCCAACTGATTGACGCTAGACGACCAGCAACGGCGGTCTGAGCTCGCGCTCAGGCCGCCGTTTCGCGTGGTGCGGCGTAGGGATCGTAGTTGAGGATGGGGGACAGCCAGCGTTCGACGACCGCGACCTCCATCCCCTTGCGGCGGGCGTAGTCCTCCACCTGATCGCGGTCGATCTTGCCGACGCCGAAATAGTGGCTGCCGGGATGGCCGAAATAGAGGCCCGAGACCGAGGCCGGGGGCGTCATGGCGAAGCTTTCGGTCAGGGCCATGCCTGCGTTCTCGCCCGCATTCAGCAGGCGGAACAGGGTGGCCTTTTCCGTATGGTCGGGCTGGGCCGGATAGCCGGGGGCAGGGCGAATGCCCTGATATTGCTCGGCGATCAGGTCGTCGATGCTGGTGGCCTCATCCGGCTTGTAGCCCCACAGCTGGGTGCGGACTTCCTTGTGCAGGCGTTCGGCGAAGGCCTCGGCCAGGCGGTCGGCCAGCGCCGTGGCCATGATGGATGAATAGTCGTCGCCTGCGTCCTTGAACCGTTTGGCGATCTCGAGTTCGCCATGACCGGCGGTGACGGCGAAGGCGCCGATGTAGTCATCGCCTTCGTCGGCGACGAAGTCGGACAGGGCAAGATTCGGTTTGCCGTTCGACTTCTTGATCTGCTGGCGCAGGGTGTGGAAGCGGGCGATTTCCTCTGTGCGGGTTTCGTCCGAGAAGACGGCGATGTCGTCGCCGACGGCGCGGGCGGGCCAGAAGCCGACGACACCCTTTGCCGTGAACCATTTCTCTTCGACGATGCGCTTCAGCATGGCCTGGGCGTCATTGAACAGGTCGCGTGCGGCCTCGCCGACGATCTCATCCTCAAGGATCAGCGGATAGCGGCCGATCAGCTCCCAACTGGCGAAGAAGGGGGTCCAGTCGATGTGGTTGGCCAGGTCCTGCAGGTCCCAGGCGTCGAACGCCTTCACCCCGATGAAGGACGGAGCGCCGGGCATGGGCTGGGACGGATCGGGGCGGAAGCGGTTCTCGCGCGCCTGGGTCAGGGTGGCGCGGGCCTTCACCTCCTGGCCGCGGGCGTACTGTTCGCGGATGCGGATGTATTCGTCGCGGGTGGCGGCTTCGTTCCTGGCCCGCTCGGTCGGGGACAGCAGGCCTGCGACCACGCCGACGGCGCGGCTGGCGTCGATGACATAGGTGGTTGAGCCGCGACGATAGGCGGGTTCGATCTTGACCGCCGTATGGGTGCGGCTGGTGGTGGCGCCGCCGATCAGCAGGGGGATGTCGAAGCCGCGGCGCTCCATCTCGGCGCCGACGAAGACCATTTCGTCCAGCGATGGGGTGATCAGGCCAGACAGGCCGATGATGTCCACCTTGTGCTCGACAGCGGCGTCCAGGATGCGGTCGGCCGGGACCATGACGCCCAGGTCGATGACCTCGTAGTTGTTACATTGCAGCACGACGCCGACGATGTTCTTGCCGATGTCGTGGACGTCGCCCTTCACCGTCGCCATCAGGATGCGGCCCGCCTGTTCGCGGGGCTTGCCGGCCTTTTCGGCCTCCATGAAGGGCTCCAGCCAGGCGACGGCCTGTTTCATCACGCGGGCGGATTTCACAACCTGCGGCAGGAACATCTTGCCTGATCCGAACAGGTCGCCGACCACGTTCATCCCGTCCATCAGCGGACCTTCGATGACGTGCAGCGGGCGTTCGACCGAGAGGCGCGCCTCTTCGGTGTCGGCGTCGATATATTCGGTGATGCCGTTCACCAAAGCGTGCTCGATCCGCTTGCCGACCGGAGCGTCGCGCCATTTCAGATCGACGACGCGGGCCGCCCCCTTTTCGCCCTTGTAGGTGGGGGCCATGTCCACCAGCCGCTCGGTGTTGGACACATTGGTCCGCTGCGGGCGGTTCAGGATCACGTCCTCGACCGCCTCGCGCAGCACCGGGTCGATGTCGTCATAGACGGGCAGGTCGCCCGCATTGACGATGCCCATGTCCATGCCCGCATTGATCGCGTGGTACAGGAAGACGCTATGGATCGCCCGGCGCACCGGCTCATTGCCGCGGAAGCTGAATGAGACGTTCGACACGCCGCCCGAGACGCGGGCGTAGGGCAGGGTGGCCTTGATGACCTTGACCGCCTCGATGAAGTCGACGGCGTAGTTGTCGTGCTCCTCGATCCCCGTCGCAACGGCGAAGATGTTGGGGTCGAAGATGATGTCCTCGGGCGGGAAGCCGACCTCGTTGACCAGGATGTTGTAGGCGCGGGTGCAGATCTCGATCTTGCGCGCGGCGGTGTCGGCCTGACCGACTTCGTCAAAGGCCATGACCACGACGGCGGCGCCGAAGCGCAGACATTTGATCGCGTGTTCGCGGAAGGCCTGTTCGCCCTCCTTCATGCTGATCGAATTGACGATCGGCTTGCCCTGAACGCATTTCAGGCCTGCCTCGATGACCTCCCATTTGGAGCTGTCGATCATCACCGGCACGCGGGCGATGTCGGGTTCGGCCGCGATCAGGTTCAGGAAGGTGCGCATGGCGACGACGCCGTCCAGCAGGCCCTCGTCCATGTTGATGTCGATGATCTGGGCGCCCGCCTCAACCTGCTGACGGGCGACGTCCAGGGCGGCGGAATAGTTCCCCTCGACCACCAGCTTGCGGAATTTGGCCGAGCCGGTGACGTTGGTCCGTTCGCCGACGTTGATGAAGACGGGACGCATCAGGAAGCCAGCTCGAACGGTTCAAGTCCCGACAGGCGCAGGGCCACAGGGCGTTCCGGGATGGCGCGGGGCTTCAGCGGAGCGACCTCTTCGGCAACATGCTTGATGTGGTCGGGCGTCGTGCCGCAGCAGCCGCCGACGATGTTGACCAGGCCGGAGGCGGCCCATTCCTCAATGAAGTGGGCGGTTTCGTGGGGCTGTTCGTCGTATTGACCCATGGCGTTGGGCAGGCCCGCGTTGGGATAGGCGGCGACCAGGGTGTCGGCGACGCGGCTCAGTTCGGCGATGAAGGGGCGCATCAGGTCGGCGCCCAGGGCGCAGTTGAAGCCGACGGCGAAAGGCTTGGCGTGGCGCACGCTGTTCCAGAAGCCCTCAGCGGTCTGGCCCGACAGGGTGCGGCCCGAACGGTCGGTGATGGTGCCGGAAATCCAGATGGGCAGGGGATCAAGCCCCTCGTCCTCCAGATCCTTGATGGCCTTGATGCAGGCCTTGCAGTTCAGCGTGTCGGTGATGGTTTCGATTAGGTAGAGATCGACGCCGCCCTGGTTCAGGGCCTTCACCTGCTGGCGATAGGCTTCGTACACTTGGTCGAAGGTGACCAGCCGCGCGCCGGGGTCGTTCACGTCGGACGACATGGACAGCATCTTGTTCAGCGGGCCGATGGAGCCAGCGGCGAAACGGGGCTTGTGCGGCTCTTTCTCGGTCCAGCGGTCAGCGGCGGCGCGGGCCAGCTTGGCGCCTTCCAGATTGATGTCCCACACAGCCTGCGCGTCCAGGGCATAGTCATCCTGGGCGATGGTGGTCGCAGAGAAGGTGTTGGTTTCGGAAATGTCGGCGCCCGCCGCGAAATACTGGTCGTGCAGGTCGGATATGACGTCGGGGCGGGTGATGCAGAGGATGTCGTTGTTCCCCTTCATCTGGTCCTTTTCGTTGTAGCCGTTGGCGGTCACGAAGCGGTCGCCGCGGAAGTCGGCCTCGTTCAGCCCACGCCGCTGGATCATCACGCCCCATGATCCGTCGAGGACCAGAATGCGTTCCTTGGCCGCCGCGTGCAGGGCGGCGATCCGTTCGGGGCGGGTCAGGGGGGAGGTCATTACGCGACGGCCTTGGTTTCACGAACGCCCAGCACGCGACAGATCGCATAGACCAGATCGGCGCGGTTCAGGGTGTAGAAGTGGAAGTCGCTGAAGCCCTCTTCCTGCAGACGGGCGCAGGTTTCGGCGGCGACCGAGGCGGCCAGCAGCTTGCGTGTCTCGGGATCGTCGTCCAGCCCGTCGAAATGCCCGGCCAGCCAGTCCGGCACCGACGCGCCGCACGAGCCGCACATCCGCTTCAGGCCGTTGAAGTTCGACACCGGCATGACGCCGGGGATCAGCGGAATGGTCACGCCCGCCGCGCGCACCCGGTCGCGGAAACGCAGGAAGGCGTCGATGTCGAAGAAGAACTGGCTGACGGCGCGGGTGGCGCCCGCATCCACCTTGGCCTTCAGCACATCGATGTCGTGGTCGATGGAAGGGCTTTCGGGGTGGCGTTCGGGATAGGCGCCGACCGTGACGTCGAAGCCGCCGATGCGGCTGATGGCGGCGGTCAATTCGGTGGCGTTGGCATAGCCGTCGGCGCGGGGCTGATAGGCGCCGCCGATGCCGGATGCGCCGGGCGGATCGCCGCGCAGGGCGACGATATGATCGACGCCGATGGTCTTGTAGCCCTCGATGACCTCATCGACCTCTTCGCGGCTGGCGTCGACGCAGGTCAGGTGGGCGGCGGGGCGCAGGGAGGTTTCGGTGATGATGCGCTGGACCGTGCGGTGGGTCCGTTCACGCGTCGAACCGCCTGCGCCATAGGTGACGGAGACGAAGGCGGGGTTCAGCGGCTCCAGCCGCCGGATGGCCTTCCACAGATTGGCCTCGGCCTCGTCTGACTTGGGCGGGAAGAATTCGAACGAGACGCGCACCTCGTTACGGTTCGACCCCGCACGGGCGACGGGGCCGAGCGGCGACAGCAGCAGGGCGCGGGCTTCGGCCAGATTGAGCGGAGCGGGGGAGGCCATCAGGCGGTCTTTCTGTCCTGGAGGCGGCGTTCCGCCGTCCAGATGGTCACGGTCAGGCCCTCGGCGTCGTGTGGCAGGGCGATAGGGGCGGACGGCGTCAGGCCGCCATCCTGCAGCCAGCCGTTGATCTCGCTGTCGGCGAAACCGAGACGGCGATGCTGATGGGCCTCGCGCATGTGTTCGAAGTCGTGCGGGGCGAAGTCGATGATGACCAGACGCCCGCCGGGGCTGACCAGGCGGCAGGCCTCGGCGACGGCGGCGGCGGGGTCGGAAAGGTAGTGCAGCACCTGGTGGACGATCACCAGATCGGCGCTGGCGGCGGGCAGGCGGGTGGCGAAGATGTCGCCGTGGCGCAGTTCGACCTGCTCAACGCCCGCCTTGGTGACATTGGTGCGGGCGATGTTGAGCATGTTCTGGCTGAGATCCAGCCCGACGGACATTTTCGCCTTCTTGCCGAACAAGGTCAGCATCCGGCCCGAGCCGGTGCCCAGATCGACCACGCGCTCGAACGGGCCGGGGCCGACGGCCTTCTCCAGCGCGGCCTCGACGGCGCTTTCGCTGACATAGAGGCTGCGCAGGCGGTCCCACTGGGGCGCGACCTGTTCGAAATAGCTGACGGCGGCTTCCTCGCGGTCCTTGCGGACTTCATCAAGGCGGCGGTGATCGGCTTCACCGGCGTCTTCGGCCAGAATATCCAGCACTGTGTCGATCAGTCTGCGGGCCTGAGCGTCGTGCGACAGGCGGTAATAGACGCGGGCGCCGTCCGGGAAGCGTTCGATCAGACCGGCGTCGGTCATCAGCTTCAGATGGCGCGAGACGCGGGGTTGGCTCTGGTCCAGAATCCGCGACATCTCCATGACCGACAGCTCTTCTCCCGCCAGCAGCGAGAGGACGCGCAGGCGGGTCGGCTCGCCAGCGGCGCGCAGGGCTTCGACAGTCTGATCAGCGGACAGGCTCATGCGATCATATAAAGATATCCTTATATGATTTGGCAAGTGAAATCGCTTCTCAGATAAGGATGCGACGGGAAAACTTCGTGCGTGCGTTCAAGGTTTCGCAGCCCTTTTGGAGTGGTCCCATGCGTATCCTGCTGATTGCCGCCTTCGCACTTGCCGCCGCCGGCCCGGCCCTGGCCCAGAGTGATTTCCCCGAGCCGCCACAGATGGCGGGACCGCCGATGGGTGGGGGGCAGGGCGGCGGCCAATGGGGCGGAATGCGACCGCCGGAACGTGAGACCCTGGCGCAGTTTCAGGCGCGGATGGGGCAGTTGTTCGAACGTCTGGACGCCAATCACGACGGTGTTGTCGATGCGACCGAGCTGGCCAACGGCCGCGGCGGGCGGATGCTGACCCGGTTTGACGCCGACAACGACGGCCGGATCACGCGGGCCGAGTTCGATGCGGGCGTTCCGGCCGAGTTCAAGACGCTGGACAAGAACGGCGACGGCGTCGTGACGGCGGACGAACGGCCCCAGCGCCCGCAGCGCTGAGATCAGCCGACGGGCGTCTTCAAAGGTTCGCCTGCGAAATGCGCCTGTAGGTTCTCGATCAGAAGCACCAGCATGCCTTGCACACCGGCGGTCGTGGCGCCGCCGGTGTGGGGCGTCAGGACTGTGTTGGGCACGTCGGCCCAACGTGTGGGATCGGTCGGCTCTTCGATGAAGACATCCAGCGCGGCCTGACCCAGGGCGCCGGATTTCAGCGCGGCGATCAGGGCGTCCTCGTCCACCACCTGCCCGCGTGAGACATTGACCAGCAGTCCGTCCGGGCCGAGCGCGTCGAGGATTTCACGTGAGATCAGGCCGCGATTTGTTTCGTCCGCCTTGCAGGCCACGACCAGCACGTCGCTGGCCTTGGCCAGGGCCAGGAGGGATTCAGCGCGGGGCCATTGCGCCTCGTGCGGACGCGGGCCCCACCAACTGACCGCCATGCGGAAGGCTTCGGCGCGGCTGGCCACGGCCTTGCCGATATGGCCCAGGCCGACGACGCCCAGCTTCTGGCCGCCGATGGAGGCGGTGATGTTGCGGGTCTCGATCGTCCATTCGCCTGTGCGGACCTGACGATCGCCGGATGCGATCTGGCGGCGCGCGGCCAGGATCAGGCCCAGCGCGTGATCGGCGACGTCTTCGTGATTGACGCCGGGCGCATGGGTGACCGGCAGGCCGCGCGCGCGGCACCATTCGATATCGATGCCGTCATAGCCCGAGGTGAAACAGGCGATCAGGCTGAGATTGGGAAGCTGTTCGATCAGCGCCTTGTCGAGCGGGTATTCCCCGGCGACGACCATGACGCGGATATCGTGGGCGGCCTCGACCGGCGGGCCTTCCCAGAAGCGGTAAACGTCGTAGGCGCTCTCGAGGAAGCCTGAGAGCGGGGCGAGATGCCGCTGCATGATGAGAACGGCGGGGCGTTGGGTCATGCAGCGGCTCCTCTTTATCGATCAGTCGATCAGCGACCGAACTTCTGGTGCTGGATGCGCTTGGGGATGATGCTGTCGGCGCCCAGGCGGCGCATCTTGTCCTGTTCGTAGGCTTCGAAGTTGCCTTCGAACCATTCCACATGACCGTCGCCTTCGAAAGCGAGGATGTGGGTGGCCAGACGGTCAAGGAACCAGCGGTCGTGGGAGATGACCACGGCGCAGCCCGCGAATTCCTCCAGAGCCTCTTCGAGGTTCTGCAGGGTTTCGATGTCCAGGTCGTTGGTCGGTTCGTCGAGCAGGATCAGGTTGCCGCCCGAGGCCAGGGTCTTGGCCAGGTGGACGCGGTTGCGCTCACCGCCGGACAGTTGGCCGACCTTCTTCTGCTGGTCGCCGCCCTTGAAGTTGAAGCTGCCGACATAGGCGCGGGTGTTGATCTCGCGCTTGCCGACCATCATCACGTCGGTGCCGCCCGAGATGGCCTGCCAGATGGTTTCGTCCGGCTTCAGGTCGTCGCGCGACTGGTCGACATAGGCCAGCTTGACCGTTTCGCCGACCTTGATGGTGCCGCCGTCGGGTTGTTCCTGGCCGGTGATCAGCTTGAACATGGTCGACTTGCCGGCGCCGTTGGGGCCGATGACGCCGACGATGCCGTTAGGCGGCAGTTTGAAGGTCAGGTTGTCGAATAGGGTCTTCTCGCCATAGGTCTTCTGCAGACCTTCGACTTCCAGAACGACGTTGCCGAGGCGCGGGCCAGGCGGGATCTGGATGTGGGCGTGGGTCTGGGCACCGCGCATCGATTCCTGCTCGTCCACCATCCGCTCGTAGGCGGCCAGACGGGCCTTGGACTTGGCCTGACGGGCCTTGGCGCCCGAACGGACCCATTCCAGTTCGCGGGTGAGGGCGCGCTGGCGGGCTTCGGATTCCGACTGTTCCTGCACCACGCGCTTGGTCTTGGCTTCCAGCCATGAGGAGTAGTTGCCCTCGTGCGGGTGGCCCTTGCCGCGGTCCAGCTCCAGCGTCCACTTGGTGACCTGGTCCAGGAAGTAGCGGTCGTGGGTGACCAGGATGACGCAGCCCGGGAAGTTCTCCAGGTGGTGCTGCAGCCAGGCGACGGATTCGGCGTCCAGGTGGTTGGTCGGTTCGTCCATCAGCAGCATGTCGGGCTTGGACAGCAGCAGGCGGGCCAGGGCCACGCGGCGCTTTTCACCGCCCGACAGGTTGGTGACTTCCCAGTCGTCCGGCGGGCAGCGCAGAGCGCCCATGGCCTGGTCGATGCGGCTGTCGATGTCCCACACGTCGCCGGCGTCGATCTTCTCCTGGAGGCTGGTCATCTCCTCCATCAGTTCGTCGGTGTAGTTTTCGCCCAGTTCGGCGGCGACTTCGTTGAAGCGGTTGACCCACTGCTTCTCTTCGCACCAGGCCTCGACGTTCTGGCGAACGTTCAGGGTGGGATCCAGCTGGGGCTCCTGCTCCAGATAACCGCGCTTAATGCCATCGGCGGCGCGGGCTTCACCCGTGAACTCGGTGTCCAGGCCAGCCATGATCTTCAGCAGGGTGGACTTACCCGAGCCGTTGACGCCGACGACGCCGATCTTGGCGTCGTTGTAGAAGCTGAGCCAGATGTTTTCGAAAATCTTGCGGCCGCCAGGGAAGGTCTTGGTCAGACCCTGCATCTGGAAAATATATTGCTGCGCCATGAGGTGCGGTTTCGCCCTTCGGGTTCGTCTAGACGTGGGAGGTTCGGGCGGATGTAGCGACCCGGAGCGCGAAGGGCAAATAAGGCCGCGCACAAACGACTGTGGCATCGCGCCGTAGCTGCGATGTTGGGAGGCCTGAGTGGAGGGCAAGCCGGGGCGCCGGGGTTGACGCCCCGCGCGGGTGGTTGGCCTGCAAGCTCGGGGCGGTGAATGGTGGCGGTCTTATCGGCTTAACCCCGAAGCCTGCGGCGGGTCGGCGGGGTCTGTGAAACCCTGTCCAGGTGCGGCCGTGACATTTCCCATGCAATGACGAAGGTGAGGCGCCTACTTCGCCGGCAGCACCGCCAGAAGCCCGCGGGTGAAGCCGACCGGGGCCACCGTCAGGTGGTCTTCGTCGGTCAGGACCAGGGATTGGACGCGCAGGTTCGGATAGTGATGGGACTTCAGCGTCGTCTCCATCGTCTGCATGTCGCGCACCAGATTGGCGCCGTTGGTGTTGCGGGGGTTGGGGCCGGGCACTTCCCAATCGCCGACATACATGAAGACATCAGCGGGCAGGTCGGTGTGGCTGCGGGCGTAGGCGGCCTCCATCGTCATGATGTGGCTCTTGTCGAACCAGAAGGACGGGCTGCCCAGCACATAGGCCTGGAACATCGACGGGTCGGTGAACAGGATCTGGGTGCCCAGCAGACCGCCGTAGGAATGACCCAGCAGGACGCGGCGCGCGGGGTCGGCGCGGAAGCGGTTGTCGATGAAGGGCAGGACTTCGTTCTTCAGATAGGTCTGATAGGCCGCGCCCTGGCCATGGACGTTGCTGCTGGCGCTGCGCGGGCCGTTGGGCGTTGGGGTGTAGTCACGATTGCGGCTGACCACGCCGCTGTCGCCGCGCGAATAGGACAGACCGACCAGGATGAACTCCTCGAGGCGGGGGCCGTCCAGATTCACACGTCGGGCGACCTGACGGATGATGGGAAAGGCGTAGTCCGCGTCGGTGACGTACAGCACCGGATAACGGCGCTGGGGATTGGCCTCATAGCTGGCGGGCAGACTGACGAAGACCTCGTAGTCGCGGCCCGAAACCGGATCTGGCACGGTCCAGACCTGGGTGCCCTTCAGCACATAGGGGGCGCCCTCCGCCTGGGCGGCCTGGGCCTGGGGTGCGGTTTGCGGCGACGACTGGGCGTCTGCCTTGGGCGAGCAGGCGGCGGCGAGAACGGCCATCAGTGTGACGGCCAGGCCTGAGAGTTTCATTCGTGATTCCCCCTGAAGCATTGCGGGGAGGCTAGGGTTGAATGTGGCGCTGAGGGGGCGGCCGCGTCGTTCAGGCGTAGTTGAAACTGATGGAGATGCGGTCAGACTTGGCCTGATTGGTCGGGACTTCGTGGCGCAGCCAGCTTTCCCACATCAGCACCGTGCCCGCCTGAGGGCGCAGATAGACGAAGGGGCGTTCGGCTTCGGTCGCGTCGTCGGTGACGCCGGGGCGGGCCATCATGAAGGGCAGGCGGGGGTCTTCCAGCTTCAGCGACGAGGCGCCGTCGGGGATGTCGATATAGACGGTGCCGGACAGGAAGGCGTGCGGGTGGATATGGCCGGTGTGGCCGCCGCCGGGCTTCAATATATTGACCCACAGATTGTCCAACCGGGGCTTGCGCGCCAGGTCGAAGTTCAGGGCCTTGGCATAGGCGACGGCGTGGCGATCCAGATGGCGCTTCAGCTCCGCGAACTCGGGGAAGCGTTGGGGCAGGTCGTTCAGCGAGCCATAGGAGGTGTAACCCCGATAGGCGTTGGCGCGGCACCAGCGGCGGCCGGCTTCGTCTTCGTCCGCCATCATGCGGATGACGTCGATCAGCTGTTCGTTGAAGTCGGGCCAGCCCCGGCCGTCGGCGAGGGAGGCTTCATAGACCTGGGTGACGAAGAGGGGGCGCAGGGACATGGCTGCGGGATAGCGGGTTCAGGACCGCACGGGAACTGGCGGCGCACATTTTGGGACGAGAGAACGATGGCGCCCGCCCTCTCGCCTGATGCGCATGATCCGGTTAAGGATGGGGCATGTTCAAGTCCGTCCTTGTCGCCAATCGCGGCGAAATCGCCTGCCGTGTCTTCCGCACCGCCAAGCGGATGGGGATACGCACCATCGCCGTCTATTCCGAGGCCGACGCCCATGCCCTGCATGTGCGCGAAGCCGACGAGGCGGTCCTGATCGGCCCGGCTGCGGCGCGGGAAAGCTATCTGGACGGCGCGAAAGTGCTGGCCGCCGCCAAGGCGACGGGGGCGGAGGCGATCCACCCGGGATACGGCTTCCTGTCCGAAAACGCCGAGTTTGCGGAGGCTGTGGCGGCGGCGGGGCTGATCTGGATCGGGCCGGACCCGTCCTCGATCCGGGCCATGGGGCTGAAGGATGCGGCCAAGGATCTGATGATCAAGGCCGATGTGCCGGTGACGCCGGGTTATCAGGGCGCGGACCAGTCGGAAGAGACGCTGACGGCGGAGGCCGCGCGGATCGGCTATCCCGTGCTGATCAAGGCGGTTGCAGGCGGCGGCGGCAAGGGGATGAAGCGGGTCGATGATCCCGCCGACTTCGCCGCCGGTCTGGCCAGCGCCAAGCGCGAGGGCGCGGCGGCTTTCGGCGACGACCGGGTGTTGATTGAACGCTACATCACCCGCCCGCGCCACATCGAGGTGCAGGTGTTCGGGGACAAGCACGGCAATGTCGTCCACCTGTACGAGCGCGACTGTTCGCTGCAACGCCGCCACCAGAAGGTGATCGAAGAGGCGCCTGCGCCGGGCATGAGCGAGGCCGTGCGCGCCGCTGTGACCGGGGCCGCGATCAAGGCGGCCAAGGCGGTGAACTATGTCGGGGCCGGAACCATCGAATTCATCGCCGACGCCTCTGACGGGCTGAAGGCGGACGGCGTCTGGTTCATGGAGATGAACACCCGCCTGCAGGTCGAGCATCCGGTGACCGAGAGCGTGACCGGCGTCGATCTGGTCGAATGGCAGTTCCGCGTGGCGGCGGGCGAGCCGATCCCGTTGAAACAGGACGAGATCAAACTGAACGGCTGGGCCATGGAGGCGCGGCTGTACGCTGAAGACCCCGCCAACGGTTTCCTGCCGTCCATCGGCAAGCTGGAGCATTTCGTGATGCCGGACGGCATCCGCGTCGACACCGGCGTAGAGCAGGGCGGCGAGGTCAGCCAGTTCTATGACCCGATGATCGCCAAGCTGATCGTGCACGAAGACACGCGCGAAGCGGCGGCGGCGCGGCTGGCCGAGGCGGCGGGCGAGGTCGAGGTCTGGCCGGTCAAGGCCAATGCGGGCTTCCTGAAACGCTGTCTGGTCCATCCGCGGTTTGTGGCGGGAGATGTGGACACGGGCTTCATCGCGGAAGAAGAGGCTGCGTTGCAGCCGCAACCGTCCGACGAGGCGACGTTGGCCGCCCTGACCCTGATCGCCGAGGCGGCGGAACAGGGCGTCGAGGCCAAGGCGGATCGGTTCAGCCCCTGGGGCGGTCAGCCGGGCTTGTCCTATGGCGTGCGCCTGAACGCGGCGCCGCAAACAACGGTCTGGGCCCATGTGGACGGGCGGGGCGTTTCGGGGCCGGTGACGCCGGTCGAGACGGGCTGGCGCGGACCGCTGGGCGAACTGGCGCATGTCGGGTTCGACCAGGTTCAGGCCGGAGACCGGTTGTTCGGGTATCAGGCCGTGGACGACGGATTCGTCCTGTTCGTTGATGGCGAGGCGCGTCGGGTGACGCCGTATCGTGCGGCGCGAGGCGGAAACGCCGGGGCGGTGTCTGACGGTTCTCTGCGTGCGCCTATGCCGGGCAAGATCGTCGCCACGCCGGCCAAGGCAGGTGATGTCGTGACCAAGGGCCAGCCTGTCGTGGTGCTGGAGGCCATGAAGATGGAGCACGCCCTGACGGCGCCCTTCGACGGGGTGGTCGAGAGCGTCTCGTCCAGCGTCGGGGATCAGGTCACGGAAGCGACCGTGCTGGCGGTGGTGAAGGCGTCAGCCGAAGCCGTCTGAACCACATCTTTACGGGGTTATCTGTCTGAAATTTAATGACGACAGCTGCATCCGCCGCCGTCGGTCAAAGCCTCTGACGCTGTAGAAGTGTTGGAGAAACCTGTGTTCAGAATCCTTGTCGCCGCCTCGGCCCTCGCCGTGGCCTGTTTCGCCCCCGTCGCCGCATCGGCGCAGTCGGCCCTGCCCGGCGCCCCGCCTGAGCCGGTTCAGGTCATGATCGTGGGGGCGTTCCATTTCGACAATCCGGGACAGGACCTGAACAACGTCGTCGTTGATCCGGTGACGACGCCGCAGAAGCAGGCGGAACTGGAAGCTGTGGCTGAAGGACTGCGGCGGTTTCGCCCGACGGCGGTGGCGCTGGAGCGTGTGGCGGCGGACAAGACGACCCTGCTGGATCAGGTCTATCCCTCGTTCCAGCCGTCAATGCTGCTGACCCACGCCGACGAGCGTTATCAGATCGGCTATCGGCTGGCGAACCTGGAGGGGTTGAGCCGCGTGTACGCCATTGATGAACAGCCGGAAGAAGGCGGGCGAGATTATTTCCCGTTCGAAAAGGTGCAGGCCTGGTTCACAGCCCGTCACCGGGAAGCTGAGTTCGCGGCCCTGAACGCCCCCGTCGCCGCCTATGCCGCCGAACTGTCGGAGCGCCAGAAGCATGAAACCCTGGGTCAGTTGCTGGCCGAGGACAGCAGCCCGGATCATCCGATCAGCGGCAACATGGACATCTACTACGGCCTGTTGAAGTTCGGTGACGGGGCGGAGCAACCGGGCGCCGAGCTGAACGCGGGCTGGTATGAGCGCAACGCCAAGATATTCACCAAGCTGATGGCCGTGGCGCGGCCAGGCGATCGGATCGTGGTCGTGTTCGGTGCGGGACACGGCTACTGGCTGCGCCACTTCGTGCAGAACACGCCGGGCTACCAACTGGTCGAAGCCGCGCCGTATCTGAATCCTGCGCCGTAGAGGGGCGTCATGAGACGACGGGTCTGGTCATTCCGGGTCGGGGTGACTAGGTGGGCGCCATGTCGCTTCACATGATCAAGCTTTGCGTCGGGGTGTCCGATGTCGAATGGCTGGAGACACGGGCCGCCAGCGGCCAGCCTCTGGTGGTTCACACCCGGATGACGCCCAAGCGGGCGGCCGAGATCGAGGATGGCGGGTCGCTGTATTGGGTGATCAAGGGCAGCATCGCCTGCCGCCAGCCCATTGTGGACATCACGACCTTGGGCGAGGGCAAGGAAAGCCGCTGCGAGATCACGCTGGAGCCCAGGGTGATCCGCACCGCCCCGATGGCGCGCAGGCCGTTTCAGGGCTGGCGCTATTTCGAGCCCAAGGACGCGCCCGCCGACATCGATACCCTGGATGCGGGCGAGGCGCCGGACGAACTGGTGCGGCAGCTGCGCGAACTGGGCGCCTGGTAAAGGGCGGTCAGCAGGCCTTTTCGCGCACCAGATCAATGAAAGCGCGCAGTTTCGCCGGGGCGTGGCGGCGGCCGGGGTAATAGAGGCTGAGGCCCGGATAGGCCGGTGTCCAGTCGTCCAACACCTGAATAAGACGCCCGGCGGCCAGATCATCGGCGACCGTCTGTTCCGCGATCAGCAACAGGCCGACGCCCGCCAGCACGGCCTCGTGCATCAACGACATTTCGTCCAGAACCAGCGGACCAGGGACGTCGATCTCGATGGCCTCGCCGCGTTTTTCGAACTCCCAGTGATAGATTGCTCCTGACGCCATCCGCATGCGGATACAGTCGTGGGTCAGCAGGTCGTGGGGGACGCGCGGGCGCTCGCGCCCCTCAAAATAGGCGGGCGAGCCGACGACGATGGAGCGGATGGTGCGGCTGAAGGGAATGGCCACCATGTCGGCAGGCAGGCTTTCCTGCAGCCGGAAACCGGCGTCGAACCCGTCTTCGACCAGGTCGATGAAGCGGCTTTCGGTGACCAGTTCGACCTTCATCTCGGGATAGCGGCGCAGATATTCCAGGATCAGCGGCTCGAACACCATGCGCGCGGCGCCGAGCGAGGTGTTCAGCCGCAGGGTGCCGGAGGGGCGGTCGCGGTGCTGGTCCACATCTTCGATGGCGGTGTGGATCTGGGCCAGGGCCGGGCTGACCTGGGCCACGAACTGTTCGCCCGCCGCCGACAGGGCCACGCTGCGGGTGGTGCGGTCGAACAGGCGCACGCCCAGCCGCGCCTCCAGCGCCCCGACTGCGTGGCTGAGGGCCGATGACGACATGCCCAGATCACGCGCGGCGGCGCGGAATCCGCCGCGTCGGGCCACGGCGACCACGGCTTCCAGTTCGATCAGGCCGCTGCGGTTCATTGTTCGGGTTTCCGGGACAGTTTGTGTCGGTTTTGGTTGCTTATACAGGCAATGGCGCGGCGCTACATCCCGGCTCCAACATCGGCTCCAGCCAGGAGATCAGCCATGCTCGACATCAATCAGGTCTATATCGACGGCGCCTTCGTCACCCCCCACGGTGAAGAGCAGTTCGAGTTGTTCAATCCCTCGACCGAGGCCGTGATCGGCACGGTGCGTCTGGGCGACGCCGAGGATGCGCGAGCCGCCGTGGCGGCGGCGAAACGCGCCCTGCCGGCGTGGTCGCGCACGACGAAAGAAGAACGGATCGCTCTGCTGCGCCGGTTCCATGCCGCCGTCGCCGCCCGTCGCGACGACCTGATCGCCGCCATTGTCGAGGAATATGGCGCGCCCAAGGGCCGGGTCGACTGGATGGCCGACATGGCCGCGACCAATTTCCTGGAAGCCGCAGAGGCGCTGCAATCCTATGACTTCGATCAGGTCATCGGCCATGCCGAGGTGCGGATGACGCCTCTGGGCGTGGTGGCGGGCATCACCCCGTGGAACAGCAACGCCAGCTTCATCACCGCCAAGATGTCGATGGCCCTGGCCGCAGGCTGCACCATCGTCATCAAGCCCAGTGAGATGAGCGCCATCCAGACCCAGGTGGTGATGGAGGCCCTGCACGAGGTCGGCGCGCCCAAGGGTCTGTTCAACATCGTCACCGGCCGCGGCGACGTTGTGGGCGCCGAGTTCACGTCGAACCCCGATGTGGCCAAGGTGACCTTCACCGGCTCGACCGCCGTGGGCAAGTCGATCCTGCGCGCCGCCGCCGAGACGATGAAGCGGGTCACGCTGGAGCTGGGCGGCAAGGGGCCGCAGATCATTCTGGACGACGCCGATCTGGACGCGGTCATGCCCGCGATAGTGGGTTCGGGCTTCCTGAACAGCGGCCAGGCCTGCGTGGCGGGCACACGCATTCTGGTCCCCGAAAGCCGCAAGGCCGAGGCGCTGGAGAAGATCAAGGCCGCCGTCGAGGCGGTGAAGGCGGGCGATCCCCACGACCCGGACGTCTCGGTCGGCCCGATGGTCAGCCGCAAGCAATGGGATCGGGTCCAGTCCTATCTGAAGCTGGGCCAGGAAGAGGGCGCGACCCTGCTGGTCGGCGGCGAAGGACGGCCCGAGGGCCAGGACGCCGGCTGGTTCGTGCGTCCGACCGTCTTCTCCGACGTGACCAACGACATGCGGATCGCGCGCGAGGAGATCTTCGGTCCGGTGCTGAGCATCATCACCTATGGGACCGAAGACGAGGCCGTCGCCATCGCCAATGACACCCACTACGGCCTGCAGTCCTATGTGCTGTCGTCCGATACGGACCGGGCGCGTCGTGTCGCGGCGCAACTGGAGGCCGGGCGGGTGGTCATCAATGGCGCCCCGCATGAGCCGCAGGCCCCGTTCGGCGGCTTCAAGCAGTCGGGCATCGGGCGCGAGAACGGCGTCGCCGGGCTGCTGGCCTATCTGGAGCCCAAGGCGGTCCTGGTCTGATCACGGATCAATGGCCGCGATGCGCCCGTCCGCAGCGATGCGGGCGGGCGTTCGTCTGTCGAAAGACCACAATCCGATTGGGTGTTGACCCCGGCGTTCGCCCGTGGCCTGTGCCGCGTCCCATGTTTCGTCTCAGCGCCCCCACCCGATCCACGCTTAAAGAACTGACCACTCTGGCCTGGCCGGTGGTTCTGGCGCGACTGGGCATCATGACCATGGGCCTGACCGACGCCATTGTGGTGGGGCACTACGCCAGCCGCGAACTGGCGTTCCACTCTCTGGCCTGGGCGCCGTCGTCGGTGGTGCTGACCACGGCGGTCGGGCTGATGATGGGGGTGCAGGTCATGACCGCCCGTCTGAGAGGCGAGGGGCGCGGCGACGAGGTCGGCGCCGTCCTGCGCCGGGGCATGGTCTATGCGCTGCAGATCGGGATTATTTCCATGATCGGCCTGATGCTGCTGGGGCCGTTCGGCCTGATGCACATGGGGCTGGAGGACGGGCTGGGCGAGGGCGCCTCGCCGGTGCTGATGGTCTTCGCCCTGTCGATGCCGGCCTATCTGATTTCGGTGGCCGCCCAGTTCTTCCTAGAGGGCCTGCACAGGCCCAAGGCGGGCATGGTTGCCATGTGGGTGGCCAATGCGGTCAACCTGGCGCTGAACATCGTGCTGGTGCCTGACATGCTGGGCATCGGCCTGCATGGCGCCATGGCATCGGCCTGGGCCACGTTCGGGGCGCGGACGGCGCTGGCGATCTTCCTGGTCATCTTCATTCTGCGCCTGCCGGAGGCGCGGGCCTGGGGCCTGTTCGCCAAGCCTAAGCGCGACCGCTCGGTCGAGGTCGAACAGATCCGCGTCGGCATCGGCGCGGGATCGTCGAACTTCATCGAGGTCGGCGCCTTCGCGGCCATGACCCTGTTCGCCGGACAGCTGGGCGCGGCCGAAACGGCCAGCTGGGCGGTGGTCATCAATGTGTCCGCCATCGTCTTCATGGTGCCGATGGGCCTGTCGTCGGCGACGGCGGTGCTGGTCGGGCGGGCCTATGGCGCAGGGGACAGGGCGGGCGTGATGCGCAGCGGCCTGTTGGGCGTCGGGGTGGTGACGGTTCTGGCCTTCATCATCGCCATCGGCCTTTGGCTGGCCGCGCGGCCGGTGGTTAGCGCCTATACGACCGACCCCGCCATCCTGGCCATCGCTGCGCCCGCTCTGGTCCTGGCCACCCTGTTCTTCGTCGCCGACGCCCAGCAGGTGGTCGCCGCCCAGGCCAACCGCGCGGCGGGCGACGTCGTCTGGCCCACGCTGATGCACCTGTTGTCCTATGGCATCATCATGATCCCGCTGGGCTGGTGGCTGGCGCACCGGATGGGCGTCGATGGCCTGGTCTGGTCAGTGATCGTCGCCAGCCTGATCTCCGGCGTGCTGCTGACAGGACGATTCCTGCGCGTGGCGCGGCGGGCGCCGATGGTGAAGACGGCGGGGTGAGGGGGAGGGATGGGAATTCGTTTCCTTCCCAATCCAACCTTCACCACGGTTGAGCTTGACGTTCTCCGGTCGGTCGGCTGGCGCGCAGAACGTGTGGCGGCTTTCGGTGCAAGGGTGTTAGCGTCGCGAACGCGCATCCTGAAATCGAGACTGGAAAGCCCGCCATGTTGAAAACCACCTTTGGTCTGTCTGGCGTTTCATTGTTTGCAGGGGCGCTGCTGTGCGCCGCCTGCAGCGAACCGCAGGCGGCGAAGCCCCCGTCCGCACCGTCTGAAGCGGCGCCCGCGCCTGAATCGAAAGAGGTCGCGCTTCCCAACGTCGATGCGACGAACGCTCAACGTTTCGTCCAGGGCGACAGCAAGCTGGAAGTGCTGAACTTCGCGCAGGTCGGAACACAGACCGTTCAGGGTGTGGTGCGAGGCTATGCAGCGCCGGTGTACGCCGTGCCGGTGGCGAAGGGGCAGACTCTGACCGTCGAATTCGCTCCGTCCAACACCAACCTCTACATCAACGTCAGCGACGCCGCCGATCAGAGCGGGGCCGCCCTTCATCGAGGGGAGACGGATGGGGCGACAGCCTCGCTCAAGGCGGACCGCGACACAACCTATGTCATCGCTCCCTATCAACCGCGTGCGATGGCGCGCCGGGGCGAGAACGGCGACTTCTCCCTGACAGTCACCCGGGGCTGAAAACGGAAGTAGGGAGGCTGCCCAATGGACTTCATGAAGATCCTGCGCAGCTTTGAGGACTTCATCTTCGAGGCGACGAGCTGGTTGGTCTTCTATCCGCTGACCATGTGGCGAATAATTCGCCGTCCGCTGGCGACGATGGACTACTCCGACAGGGAGCAGAGCGGGCCTGAAGAGCGTCGGTACGACGATGCCTTGAGCCCGCCGCTTCTGCTGTTGATCACAATCGTGCTGACCAATGTGATTGCGATGGCGGCCCATGTGCCGCGGCCGGAAGGGGCGTCGGAGATGTCGAGGACCATTCTCGACTCGCAGGAGAATCTGGCGCTGTTTCGGTCGTTGATGTTCAGCCTCATTCCGCTTGTGGCGGCCACAAGTCTTCTGCACCGACAGGGCAAGCAGATCAGTCGTCAGGCCCTTCAGCCGCCCTTCTATGCCCAGTGTTATCTGGCGGCCCCATGCGCCGTCTTCATCTCTCTGGGTGGAGCGATCCTGCAGCGACCTGACCTGCCCAATGTCGCGGGACTGGTCGTGATGACAGGCGGGGCGGTCTGGTTCCTGTCGGTGCAGACGGTCTGGTTCAGTCGAAAGCTGGCGACGTCGCGTCCCAAGGCCGCGTTGATCGCGTTGTGGGCCGTCGTGCGGGCTACAGCCTATCTTTTGGTGATTGCGGCGCCGGTTGCGATGATTTGAGCCTGCACCGGAAGATAGTCTGGATGTGACGCATGACGCGCGCGACTGTGGCGGTACAGTGGTGCGGAGGCGTCAGGGCGATCCCTTCGGCAAGTCAAAGGTGACGTTTTGGTTTCGTCGCACTATATCCGACGGCTTCCCCGAACGACTGGACGACCATGGCCCGCATCCTCATCACCTCGGCGCTGCCCTACATCAACGGCATCAAGCACCTTGGGAATCTGGCCGGGTCGATGTTGCCCGCCGACGTCTGGGCGCGGTTCAAGCGCGGGCAGGGGACCGAGGTCCTGTTCATCTGCGCCACCGACGAGCATGGCACCCCGGCCGAACTGGCCGCCGCCGCCGCCGGTCAGGACGTGCGCACCTATTGCGACGAACAGCATGAGGTCCAGAAGAAGGCCGCCGAGGCGTTCGGCTTGAGCTTTGACCATTTCGGACGGTCGTCGAATGAGCCGAACAAGCGTCTGACCCAGCATTTCGCCAAGGTTCTGGAGCAGAACGGCCTGATCGAGGAACGGGTCGACCGGATGATCTATTCGATCGACGACGCCCGCTTCCTGCCCGACCGCTATGTTGAGGGAACCTGCCCGCACTGCGGGTATGAGAAGGCGCGGGGCGACCAGTGCGACAACTGCGGGCGTCTGCTGGACCCGACCGACCTGCTGAATCCCTATTCGTCGGTGTCGGGCTCGCGGAATCTGGAGGTGCGCGACACGCGCCACCTTTATCTGCTGCAGACCAAGATCGAGCCGGAAATCCGCGCCTGGGTGAACAGCCGCACGGACTGGCAGACCCTGGCCAAGTCCATCGCCCACAAGCATCTGGAAGAGGGTCTGATCGACAGGGGCATCACCCGCGACCTGTCGTGGGGCGTGCCGGTGGTCGGCCCTGACGGCGGGCCCCGTCCGGGCATGGAGGGCAAGGTCTTCTATGTCTGGTTCGACGCTCCCATCGAATATATCGGCGCTACCGAAGAATGGGCCCAGGCCAACGGCGGCGACTGGGAATCCTGGTGGCGGCTGGACAAGGGCGCTGAGGACGTCCGCTATGTCGAGGTCATGGGCAAGGACAATGTGGCCTTCCACTCGGTCAGCTTCCCCGCCACCATTCTGGGCTCCAAGGAGCCGTGGAAGACAGTCGACCAGATCAAGGCCTTCAACTGGCTGAACTGGTACGGCGGCAAGTTCTCGACCTCGATGAAGCGCGGGGTCTTCATGGATCAGGCGCTGGAGCTGCTGCCCGCCGATTACTGGCGCTGGTATCTGACGGCCTATGGTCCCGAGCATTCGGACGCGGCCTTCACCTGGGAGCAGTTCCAGGGGGCGATCAACAAGGACCTGGCCGACGTGCTGGGCAATTTCGTCAACCGCATCGTCAAGTTCGCCGAATCCAAGTTCGACGGCGTCGTGCCCGAGGGCGGCGAGGCCGGGCCGCTGGAAGCCAAGCTGGAGGCCGACCTGCGTGCGGCCCTGGCCGAGGCGACCGAACAGTTCGAGGCGATGGAGTTCCGCAAGGCCGCGGCCGCCGTGCGCGCCGCCTGGGTGCTGGGCAACGAATACCTGCAGGAAGCCGCGCCCTGGACCGCGCTGAAGACCGACCGCGATCGGGCGGCGGTCGGCGTGCGCACCGGCCTGAATCTGGTGGCCCTGTTCGCGCGTCTGGCGGCGCCGATTCTGCCGTTCACCGCCCCGACCATTGCGGCCTCTGTCGGAGAGACGGACCTCAGCTGGCCCGCCGCCGACGCCGACCTGCTGAACACGCTGACGGTCGGCCAGAAGGTCGCGCCGCAGGGCGTGCTGTTCACCAAGATCGAGGACGCCCAGGTGGCGGAATGGTCCGAACGCTTCGGCGGCGCGGATAACTGATCGGCGGACTGACCGCCTGAATTGCGAGGGGCGCAGTCTGGTCCGCCAGACTGCGCCCCTTTTGCGTTTCAGGCCCGGATTGTCGGGGCGGTGTTCAGGCGCCGGTTTCTTCGGCGAAGATGATCGGCAGGCCTGCGGCGTGCCAGGCCTGGATGCCGCCGGTCAGGTTGAACAGGGGCTGACCGGCCGTCGCCGTGGGGCCGACGAAGGCGCAGACCTGATGGCTGCGGCCGCCCTTCAGGCACATGACGATGATCTTCTTGTCGGCGGGCAGGTCCAACGCCTCCCAGGCAGCGGGCATCTGGCTGAGCGGCGCCAGGACCGCGCCGTCGATGTGGGCGGCGACATATTCGTCAGGTTCACGCACGTCGATCAGCACGGCCTGATTCGACTGCAGCCAGGCGGCGGCTTCTTCGGCGGTGACGGTGGCGACGGTCATGCAGTGGGCTCCGGTGCGGCGGGCGGGGGCAGGTCGACGGGCGGCGGGGCCGAATCAGGCGACGCGCCCTTGTGGCGCAGGTGTTTGGCGGCTTCTTCAGGGCTGATGTCGAGGAAGGCCGGGGCGGCGGCGTTGAACTGCTCCATATGGCCTGTGCGGACGATCACCTGACGCGCGCCGTCCCAGATCATGTGCAGCGCCACATACAGGACCACGATCAGGCCGATGTAGCCGATCCAGTTGAAGCGGTGCAGCAGCTTGGCGATGTAGGTGGCGGCGACGCCCATCAGGCCGATGGACAGAACCAGGCCGAAGACCATGATCCACGGGTGTTCGTGTGCGGCGCCCGCGACGGCCAGCACATTGTCCAGCGACATGGTGATGTCGGCGATCATGATCTGGAGCAGGGCGGCGCCGAAGGATTTGCGCTTCAGACCCAGCGCCTCGGGCGAGGGGCCGGTGCCGTGTTCGATGCTGAGCGCCAGCTGAAGCTCTGCCTCCGCCTCGGCCTGATCGTGGGTGGCCTGTTCGCGCAGCTCGCGCCACATCTTCCAGCAGACCCATAGCAGCAGCAGGCCGCCCGCCAGCAACAGGCCGACAAGGGCCAGAAGCTGGACGGTGATCAGCGCGAACCCGATTCGCATGACCACGGCGGCGGCCAGGCCGATCAGAATCGCCTTCTTGCGCTGCTCCTGGGGCAGGGCTGCGGCGGCCAGGCCCACGGCGACGGCGTTGTCGCCCGCCAGGACCAGATCCATCAAGACGACCTGACCCAGGGCCGTGGCCTGGCTGGCGAGTTCGGGAGAGGAGAGGAAATCCATGACCGCTCTCTACGCCCGGTGCGGCGTTCTGTCAGCCGCGTTGCGCGCGGGCCGTCTCATACAGGGCCACGGCGGCGGCGTTGGAGACGTTCAGGCTCTCGAATCCGCCGGGCATGGGGATTTTCGCCAGCACATCGCAGTGCTCGGCCACCAGACGACGGATGCCGTCGCCCTCGGACCCCATGACCAGAACGGTGGGCTGGCGGTCCAGCGCCTGCTCCAGCGTCTGCTCGCCCGACCCGTCCAGACCGACGGCGCGCCAACCCAGATCGGCCAGACGCTCTAGCGCGCGCGACAGATTCGTCACCCGCGCATGGGGCAGGCGTTCGGTCGCGCCGACGGCGGCCTTGGCCAGGGCGCCCGCCAGCGCCGGAGCGTGACGGTCCTGCACGATGATTCCCCGTGCGCCGAAGGCCAGGGCGGAGCGGAAGATGGCGCCGACGTTCTGGGGGTCGGTCAGCTGGTCCAGCATGACGATGACGCCTTCAGCTGGTTCGGCCAGATCTTCCAGCGACACGCCTTCCAGCGGCTGGACCTTGAACGCCAGGCCCTGGTGGACGGCGCCGGGGGGCAGCATCCGGGTCAATGTCTGGATATCGACGGTCTCTATCTTGTGGCCGTGCGCCAGTTTGCCGTCCTCGATCTCGGCGGCGCGCTCGGGCGTGGCCAGAAGACGACCTGTCCCGCGACGGGAGGGATTCGCCAAAGCGGCCAGAACCGGGTGACGGCCCCAAAGAAAATTATCGGCGTCCGCCCTGCCGCGATCCCCTGAACGAGGCGGGCGGGGCGTGTCGGCACGCCCCTGAAACCCTTGCGCAGCGGGCTTTTCGCCCCTTTCGCGAGGGGCGGATATCCTCCCTGTGAAAGATTGTTTTTTACCGCTTTTACGGTCGTTGCGTTCTGATTTCGACGACACTATAAGACGCCCTCCGATTTGGAGCCCCACGGGCTTTCGGGTCTGGGCGCCCCCTCTACTGCAGAGGAGGCGACAAGCCGAAGGCTTTTGTTTCATCCCGCTTATTTTAGGGGTGGATCAAGGGTCCGGCGGTTCAACAAGGCGCGCTGGGGGAATGTCCCGAGTGGCAAAGGGGGGGGACTGTAAATCCCCTGCGAAAGCTTCGAAGGTTCGAGTCCTTCTTCCCCCACCACGCGCCTTTGAAGAACACGACGGATCACGGCGCCGGAGAGGTATCGGCTGCGGCGTTCCCCGGAACTTCCGCAGTCTCCGCGCGGGTATAGCACAATGGTAGTGCAGCAGCCTTCCAAGCTGAGGATGTCGGTTCGATCCCGTCTACCCGCTCCAGGTTTTTAGATCAGCATCGCGCCCCTCAACCCGGGCCATCAGGAGTTTGGCCATGGCCAAGGAAAAGTTCGAACGCACGAAGCCGCACTGCAACATCGGCACGATCG
>ERZ1739169.8-NODE-8-length-145881-cov-31.172219_pt1 | contig 145881 bp, 145 predicted proteins | sample MGYA00581756_ERZ1739169 | MGnify/ENA primary metagenome ERZ1739169 (study PRJEB40789, sample SAMEA7425667) | Salamandra salamandra | biome: salamander skin | place: Germany | collected 2020-03 | study: cvxcv | reverse complement strand
CGCCATCGCCCTCGCCGCTACAGTGCTATTCTGGCTATGAGTCCTGAGCCTAGTGCTAGAGGCGCATGCGATCTGGCCGGCGATCCACGTCTTGCTGCCAGAAGTTTTCGATGGGGCGCTGCGGCTACAGCTGGAGACTCTTGGCGCCCTTCCGGCCTGGGCGAAGTCGAGCACCGACCATCTGGCTTATTCTTACGAATGATCCCGCCGGCCGGACGCCAAGCAGGCGTCGCCAAGGCCGTTCCGCACACACCTCCGCGCACACCGTTCACCCGACTGGACAATACATGCACACAACGATATTGTTGCGTTCATGATCCCTTCCCTTATTGATCCGGGCTTTGGCGCGCCTTGGGCGGTTCTGCCTTCGGGCGTCCACGAGACGACGCTGGAGGAGGTTGCCGCCCGGTTCGCCACCACGCCACACCGACAGTGGTTGTTCGGTGGTTTTCAACGGGCGGTGGAGGCGCTCCGGCTCGCCGGATGCCGTGCCATCTACCTCGATGGCAGCTTCACCACAGCCAAAGACCACCCCGGTGATTTCGACGGCTGCTGGGATCATGCGGGGATGGACTTTTCCTTGCTTGACCCCGTTCTCCAGAACTTCGCCGGCAAGCGCGAGGCTCAAAAAGCCAAATATCTCGGCGAGATGTTTCCGGCCTTCGCCCCGAACGGTGCGACGGGGACCTTCCTCGATTTCTTCCAGATCGAGAAACATTCGGGCCAGCCCAAAGGCATTTTGCGGCTGACGCTCGCGACCTCGAAAGGGGCGTTGTAATGATCACGAACGAAAGACAGTACCGGTCCACGCGCGCGGCGCTGGACCAGCTGAAAGCCTCGGCGGGCGCGCCGGCGGCCACCAACGTCGATCCCGCGTTCGCCGTCATCGCGCGCGGTGCGCTCCAGAGCCAAGTGGCGGAACTCGAAGCCGATGTCGCCCTTTACGAGGCCCTGAAGTCAGGAGCGCAGACGACGTTCTCGGCCGCACGCCTTGCCGATCTCCCCGAGACGCTCATCCGCGCACGGATCGCGAGAGGCATGAGCCAGAAGGATCTCGCGGATTTTCTGGGGCTGAAGGAACAACAGGTCCAGCGATACGAAGCCGAACGCTATCGATCCGCGAGCCTTGAGCGTTTGATCGAGGTCTCCGATGCGCTCGACGTGCGCATCGAGAACCGTGCGTCGCTCGCCGGGAACGGGAGCCTGGAGTCGGTCGATCCCACCGCCTGGCAGGCTTTCCCTCTGGCCGAGATGTACAAGCGCGGTTGGTTCGAGGACTTCTCCGGAACGCTGACGCAGGCGCGCAAGTCCGCCGACCACCTCGTGCCGGCCTTCCTGCGGAGTGGCTCGGCCCGATTCGTCCCTGCCGGCTTGCACCGGAAGTCTGTGCGGTCGAACGGCGCTGTGCACGAACCGGCGATCGCGGCATGGGAAGCGCGTGTGCGACAGCTGGCGGCCCGAAACCCGCCGACGGCAACCTTCGATCCCGCCTTGATCGATGATGCCTGGATCGCTGCCCTCGTCGCCCTGACCCTGGATGCCGACGGCCCACTGAAGGCCGTCGACCACCTGCGCCAGATCGGCATCGCCTTCGTTGTCGAACGGCATCTCCCCGGAACCCTGCTGGACGGCGCAGCCATGGGCTCGTTCGACGGCTACGGGCTGATCGGCCTGACGCTCCGCCATGACCGGCTGGACAATTTCTGGTTCACGCTTTTGCACGAGATCGGACACCTCAAGCTCCACATCGGCCCGGAAGCCTTTGCCGCCATCTTCGACGACACGGAGAGCCCGTCGGACGAGCGCCACGAAGAGGAGGCAGACGGCTTTGCACGGAACGCGCTGCTGCCTGTGGCTCAATGGGATCTCGCGGTGTCACGCTTCTCGCGCACGGAGAAGGCGGTGCTGACGGACGCCAAACGCTTCGGCGTCGGCCCGGCGGTCATCGCCGGCCGGGTCCGTCGCGAGGCTGGCGACTATACTGTTCTCCGTTCTCTCGTCGGCGCCGGGGAAGTGCGCCGCCAATTTGGTCTGTGAGGTTCAAATGGCGATCGCCCCGACCCAGTATGTTCCCCTCCTGCGCTGGCGGATGGGCGAGTATCAGGCCCTGTTCAAACTCGCAGAGGGACTGAAGCCGGCTGTCGTGCCTCTGATCGAGGTCCTGCCGCCGGACTTCGATTTCGAGCAATGGCGGCCGAAGAAGGAGATCGACGACCACCTCGGCGGTTTCGCGGCCAAGCTGGAAAAGAAGTGGAGCGATCGTCCCGCGCTCATCGACGGCCGCCAGTTGGCCCCCGCGACCCGCATGGCGGACGGCCGGCACACGATGACGTTCCTGTTCGATGAGGCCCGCAAGCTTGGGGCCTCGTTGACGCCGGTCATCAACCTCGAGAGCGACGCCGCCTACCGGAAGGCGGTCCACGACATCGATGCTATCGACATGAACGGCGCGGTCCTGCGGTGCACGCTCGAGGAGGCGCTCGATCCAGACTTTGACGATCATGTTGATGCCTTGCTCAAAGCCTTGGCGATCGACATTGCCCAACTCGACATCGTGCTGGATCTGGGGGCACCAGCCTATTCGCCCCAAGGCCCGCTTGTGGGCGTCATACGCGCCGCCCTGAACGGCGCGAGAATGCTGTCCGCGCGTAGCGTTGTCGTTATGGCGGCGTCCTTCCCCGAGACGATGACCGAGCTCAAACTCCCGATCCAGACCGTGTCGCGCGAAGAGTGGCGGCTTTACGCAGCCTTGGTGACGGCCCAGTCGCCCCAGGAACGACGTCCGTCCTTTGGCGACTATGCGGTCGCGGCGGTTAAATTCGCCCAAGGGGATATGCGATTTATGCGGGGGTCCCCGAACGTACGCTATGCGGTGTCGGACGGCGGCTGGTTGGTCGCGCGCTCCAAACGCAAGAAGGGCGAGACTAACCAGGCCTACCCCGGCCTATGCGGCCTGATCCTAAGCTCGGGTCAGTACCACGGCGCAACGTTCTCGGAAGGCAGCGCCTATATCGAGGATTGTCACACTGGCGCCGCCAAGCGCGGCAACCCCACGGTCTGGAAGTGGGTGGCGACCAACCACCATATCACTGTGGTCTTGGACGATCTCGCCAAACTGCCCGCGCCTTGAGCGTTTCCCTGACCCGCGCGCCTAGCACGCGTCGCGGCAAGGCGGAGGCGAGAATAGGATACAGAGCATCGCGAGGTGCTCTGAGCGTGCGCTCCGGGTGCCCGAGATCGCGTAGCATTCGAACGATCTCCGGGCGCCAGAGCAAGCGCGCGAGGGTCACCGGATCGATAGAGCGGTTGACCTTTTCGTCACGGATTCGCCTAAGCGCGACTTCGCCGTTGGCGCACCGCCGCGCTAGCACGACCCCCCACCAGTCGGGCACGAGGAGCCGAGCCGCGTCGAGGTGACGTTCGGCCACGATGAGAGAGGCCTTATCGACGACTTCGCCATAAGCGCTGACTTGGAACGGAAGGCGAGCCAGGGTATCCGCTTCGGCCTTGATCTCTAGCCCGCGGATGTGGCCGTTGATCACGGCGATATCGATCCGGCAGGATCCGTGATCGAGACCGAGTTCATCGATCACGAGCGTATCAGCGCTGCGCATCGCGGAGCCGAGCATACGTGCATAGACTGCACGCCGTACGTCTCCATCTTTGAACAGGGTCGCCATGCCCCGGCATAGCGCTCGGGAATTGCTCAGGGCAAGCGGTTTGGCCATGCCAGCAAAATCGTTGATCGATGCGACCGAACGAACGCAGGGCGACAGGGGACGAAAATTGCTAATCAAGGATCAGTTGCCGCGCATCTTCCAGGCCAACCTTGCGCGACTGTTCGAGCGGGTAATCCAGCCCGCGATGGAGGCGCTGCCGGTCCATTCGTCGCTCGAAAGCGGCGAGGCGGCGACGATGGATCAATTTCTCGATCGCGCCGCGGCCCAGGTCGACAACTACACCGCCAATGAGGCGGCGAAGGCCTTCACGCTGACCCTCGCTGCGACCTTCGAGCGTCAACTGAGTATATGGGCGCGAGCTGTCCATCGCGATGACGCGACGGACATGCCCAAGGCGCGGGGTTTTCGGGATTTCCTGGCGATCTGCGCCGAGCTCGCCGGGATAGAGGTCGGGCAGGGCGCGTTGGGTGCTGATCTGACCGAGATGTTCGTGGTCGCCAACGTCGTGCGTCATGGCGAAGGTTCGTCGTGCGAAGAGCTCAAGACAATCGCGCCGGGGCTGTGGGACGACGCCCCCAACGACTATCACGATCTCCTGGCCGGGCCGCTGATTGCGAGCGAACACCTCAGAATCCGGACGGGCGACCTCATTCGCTATATCCGGGCGACGACGCGTTTCTGGGGCTTGGCCGATCCTTTGCCGATGGCGGTGATCGATCCGCCCTATCGGGTCGCCTCAAAGGGCGGGGAAATGGCATGACGGACGCGGACGAATTTGACGATGAGCGGGACGATCAGCCGCGCTATCGCGATGTCGCTGAGATCGGCACGGGCGATCTCTACGAAGCGCTGATGAGCTTGGCCGGCTTTGCCGACAACCCTTACCTGGCCATGCAGGCGAGCCAGCTTTGCCTCGTTGATAATACGCTGAACACGCTGGAGCAGGAGGTCATGCGCCATCAGTTCGATGACGAGCCGCCGCGAGGGAAGATCGCGTTGCTGGGCGCGCTCTCGCCCATGTGGATCTACGCGGCCTACGAGCTGCTGCGGACTTGGCGTCAGCGCTGCGAAGACGTCATCAAGCTCGCCGAGAATTCAGGAATCGGCCTCAAGGCCACCCACCTCGAACGGGACCTGGGCTATCGCCACTATGATCGCGAGCTGCGCGCGCAGCAATTGCGTGACACCCAGGAGCGGCCCGAGCTGGTTGAGCAGATGCGCCGTGACCTGCGACGCACGGAAATGGGCTTCACCACACTCGAATTCATCCGGGTTGCGCTCGCCAAGCACGAGGTCAGCAAGAAGGGAAACAAGAAGCCCATCGCGTTCGCGCCGGGCCTTGCCCGCCCCAACCGCTGGTGCGGCTCGATGGAATATGAGCTGAGCAATGGCGGCGCGATCATCAGCTACGTCACGCGCCGCGACATCGCCGAGACCATTCGGTTCATCCCCGGGGCGGAAAATCCGAGCGACGACGATCTGGCCGGCTTCCGGGCCTATATGAACCCGCCCGATGTCGAGCCGCCGGTGGGGTGATGAAGTCATGAGCGACCCAGCGCCACCAGAGCGACCAAAGACCAAAGCCTTCGACCTGCTCGCGTCGGTGGCCGCTTTTGCGCGCGAACACGCTATCCCGCTGAACGACCCGTCATTGGTCGAACGCTTTGTCGCCGACGCAACGCCAAAGCTGGAGGAGGCGTTGGCGGACCCGACGCTGATTCATGGCTCGCGAACCGAGCGCCTGTTTGAAGCAACGGTTCTAAGCCTGGGCCACTTTCGATTGCTCAAGACCGAGGATGTTGGTCGCGTCCATTCCGCCGACACCTGCCGCGCGCCGGATTTCCGGGTGGTGCTCGACGGCGGCGAGCAGTGGCTGGTTGAGGTCAAGAACGTTCGAAGCAAGGAGCCCTTCAAGCAGAAAACGCAGATGACGGCTGCGTATCTGGCCTCGCTCCAGACATACGCGGACATGGTTGGCGCGCCGTTGAAGCTGGCGATATTCTGGTCGCTCTGGAACATCTGGACAGTCATCTCTCCGGATCGCTTCCGCCGTCCGAACGGCGGTCTCCGCGTCACGATGAAGGATGCGGTGATCGCCAACGAGTCCGGAAGGCTCGGCGAGGTGATCATCATGACCAAGGCGCCGCTGCGCCTGGTGCTCGGGGCGTCGACCGATATGCCGCGTTCGCTGAGCGCGGAGGGGCTGGCCAACTTCATCATCGGGTCGGCGACACTCTATTGCGGCGACGTCGAGCTAACTGATCTGAGGGATCGCAAGCTCGCGGAAGTGCTCCTGTTGTACGGGGAATGGTCCGTCGAGGGTCCGCTCACGATCACCGACGGCGGCGAGTTCGCGGGTGTCGAGTTTGTCGCGAACCCAGAGGAATCGTCCGATCAGGGCTGGGACGGTATAGGCTGGGCCAGCCGCATTTTTAGCCGCTACTATGCTGCGCAGACGATAGACGGTGACCAGGTCATCCAGCTCCATGGAGAGGCGGCCCCGAAATGGTTCGCGCCACTTTCGGATTGGGATTTCAAGAACAGCAAGCTGCCGCTCTTGCTGGGGCGGGTTCAGCCGCCGGCCTCCGCTCCCTTCGACGGCAATTTGGGGGAGCAGGTCGATTGATCACGGATTTGGTTGGATGGTGGCGCGCGCTTTGGGGGCGAAATGAACAGCAGAGTGCAGGACAGATGGCGTTGAGACGAATACCTCAGCTGATCGATTTCGAGACCCCGTCTGACGAGGCGATTTGCCTTCATGAGGCAGGGCATGCCTGCGCGGCTTTGGTCGTCGGCCTTATTCCTGAATTTGTTGAGTTCGTTGACGAGGAGGGGGCGAAGGGACGTGCGCGCAATCGTATACCCGTTGGTGACACCCAGCAGCGACTTATCGTGGCTAGCGCCGCCTATGCCGTCGAATACAATCTGTTCATGGCCCATCGTCTCACGAACGCGTCTTGCGTCGTGATTGATGAGAAAACCTTCATCCACTTGGCCATCGGCCAGAACGCGGCGCTCGATAAGATCCAGTTCTTCGGCGAGGATCGCGAGGGCGCGGACAAGATGTGGCCGGCGAACGACGATAGGACCTTCATGGCCGTCGGGCAGCGGATCGCAGGGAGTCTGCCGATGGGCCTCGTGTTCGCGCTGGCGGAAGCGATGCTGAATGAACGCCGCCTGGAGCGCGCAAGAATCCTAGAGATCGCGGAGCCGTCCCTGAAATAGCGCCGCTCCCCCGCGTGGCCCTGCTTTGACTGGCCAGTATCTGACCGAGAGGATTCCTCGATGCCTTGCTCGATAGGGCGCACCTAGGATTTGGTTGATGCTAGGGTTACGCGACCTCTGTTTGGGCCCGGCAGAGGCGGCGGCTGCATGGCGGTGAGAAGCGCTTCTTCAGCGGATTTCTGCGGAGCCATATAGTCCATGCGCTCCGAGATATGGCCGCCGAGCGCCTTGGCATCATCGGCCCCCGGCATGGGTTTGGCATAGACAAGCGGGAGGAAGGACGTGAGCGCCAGACGGTATAGCGGCGCGGCGTATTCGAACACTGTCCGTTGGGGAAGCGGAAGGATCAGCTTGGCGCGATCGACTGGATTGCCGTGCAGGAAATCGTTTCTGCAGTCGTAGAGCGCTTGATAAATCCAGGACGCCAGCGTTCGCTTGACCTTGGTTTTGCCGCCGGTGTCGTGGGCCAGCGCGGCGCTCGCCGGGATCGCCCAGGCCGTCTTCTCGATCAGCTCGAACACCTTATCGCGATTGGCTTGGCCGTTTCCTCCGGGGTGGACCAGTATCTCGAACGCGCTGACCCACAGCGAAACGACGCGCCCGACGTCGTAGAATGTGGTGTCCGTTCCTGCCGGCAGGAGCGAGGCATTATAGGCCATGTTCAAAGAGCGCATGATGACAACGTCCACCCATGCGGGTTCGGCCGCCTCATAGCGCCGCGTCCAATGCCCTAGGAGCGCGGCAAGCAGCGGTTGGTCGATGTCGCGTTCATCAACGGGCGTGCGGAAGATCGCGGGCGACGATTGGCCTTTAAAGCTCGCAACCTCGTGTGTGCCGAGGATCGCCGGCGTGCTGCCGATGACATCCTCATAGTGGCGATCGAGCATCCACGGATAGATCGCGAAAGCCTCGCCGAACATGACGCGATGCCCGCGGCGCTGGCGCAGTTCGAGCCCCCGGCCATAGGATGTTGTCGCGATGGCGACAAGGTCACGGAAGCTCGCCAGCGCCGAGATGTCGAGAAAAGCGGGCGGTGCCTCTGCATTCACCAGCAAAACGGAAGGCTCGAACTTCTGCCCGAAATTGTCGGAAAACCGGTTGAGGAAGCGCCGGAACATCGGCTGTGCTCGCTTGATCGCGGTAACCCGAGGATCGTTCGCCGGGGCGATCACGGCGATGTCGCAGCCAATCGCCGCCTGGAGCGGGAGATTCGGCAGCACGAAGACAGGGGTCCAGCCCACGGTCATTGGGTTGCCGCTTCTGGCAACTCAGCCTCGGCCTCCCTCAGGCAACGGTCCCAGAACGTCAGGGCCTCGCGAATTTTCACGAGAATTGGTTGCCCCTCGGCGTCGCGCAACTTGGCGGAGTCAAAGGCAGCGACATGGGAGAAGCCGTCGGGCACGCCGGGATCGGCTACCACGGCAATGGTGTCGAACGCACTGTTTTGAAGCTCAAGTCCGCCCTGAAACTCCTTGAGCAGAACGTTGCGCGCCGGCTCAATAAACTCCCGGAAGATCGGTGCCTTCTTCCACTCCCGCCATCTCGTCGTACTCCACGATCGGCGCTGGTCGTCGGCGCAATCGACCTTGTCGAACACGTGCCCGACGGACCTGAGTAGAGCGATGATCGCGATGTATTGCGACTGATATTCGGCAACCGGCCGCATCGTGCTGTCGTAACGCTCAAATCGAGCGACAAGGTCGGTCACGAAGTTCAGTTGCGCGCGCGCCACCAGCATGGTCATAGCGCCAGCGCCTGCTTGAGATCATCGTGCTCGAAGGCGCTGGCCATCCGAGCAATCTCGGCGGAGCGGGCACCCACGACCTTGGCGGTTTCACGCCATGTCGCGGTCACGGTTGCAACCTCTTTGATGATTGCGCGGGCCTGCAGCAATGTGAGGCCAAAGAACTCCGAGGCCGCCTCAAGCAGATCGAGCGAGCAGGTGCCCTCGTCCAGGTCGATATTCGTCGTCAGCACGCGCGCCTTGAGGTCGGTGGGCACGGGGTTGAGGTCGTAGGCGGGAGAGAGAGACCATCCCGCCTTGCCGAGCCAGAGGAAGCCATGGTTGCGCAGGTGATCATCTACATTGGAAATCAGCACGTTGAAGACGACCCGCCGATAGAGGGCGTGAGCGTCGGTCTTCCCCTGCGCGCCATGTTGCGTAAGCGCGTCGACGATCTCCGGGTAGCTGCCGCGCTCGCCGTCCTTGGCGCCCATCATCGCCATAGCTGACAGGAAAGGCGTGCGGATCGGCCCGGCGCGGTCGAAGCGCCGCGATAGCATCACCGCCTTGCCGGCGACCTCGATCAGTTCATGGTGCGGCGTGGTGATACCCGACTGCTCGGCTAGGCGCAGCGCGATCTCTTCCCATGTCTCCATGCTGTATTCGTCGGTCTCCTTCGGGAATTTGGCGATGGAGAGGTGTCCGTGCTGGTCGATGACCGATGCTTTGGGCCGGGCGCCGCCCAGGGAAGAGCCGGGGGCGAAGATGAGTTGAAGGTCCTCGTCCGTTTCCTCGTCGCGGAGGACCCGTTCGGTGATCTGGAGCAGTCGCCCGAGTTCGATCAGGGCGGGGACGCCGGCGCGAATCGGGGCTTGGAACATATCTTCGCCCGCCCGACGGAATCTGAGGGCGCCCAAGCGGGTCTCGTCGGCGACGCCGAGCAGGTAATCGCTTTCTGCAAGGGTGCGAACGGCGCGGCCTTCGCGTTCGGCAAGACGGCGCTCGGCCCGTTGCATAAGACGGCGCCCCCATGTGTCGGGCGCCGAGTCTCCGATGGAGCCGAAAGTCGCCAGTCCGGCAGGAGGGGCGAAGGCGCCGCGGGTCAGGGCAAGGGCAGGCTCTAGCGAGAACCGGTCTGGATCGGCGAGCCACGCGCCATCATATTCGAAAAGGATGGTCTCCGTGCCTCGAACGCGATTGCTCCTCGCCAGGCCGATAGGGCGCGTGCGTCCATCCAGGTCCAGATGTACCTCAAAGTCAGCCATCGCGAGATGATCCGCCTGTTCGCTTGAGATGGACGTGCTTGGGCAGTTCCGCGCTGGCCAGAGCTTGTCCGACCGGGTCGTTGCCGATGTCGGCGATCTGGCCCAGACCGTCGAGCAGGCCGAGCGCCTGAAGGACGCCAGCATAGATGCCGATGCTGACATTGGTATCGCCAGCCTCGATCTTCTGCAGGGTCGAACGGGACGTGAAGGCGCGCTCCGCGACGACGGCCATTGGCAGCCGCCGACGCCGACGGGCGTCGTGGATGTCTGCGCCGAGCTTACGCAGGATGCGTCGTACAGCGGCGGGAGGGGTATGCGGTGTAGGCATTTGACACCTTCGCACTACGGATTGGCTGAATATGTAGCACGAAGCTTACAATTTATCTAACGCCCCGCAGTGGGCCTTTACCGGGCCTGTTTGACTGACTTCATGATGCTTAAGGCGACCGAGAGGCTCAGACCCATGTCCAAGCACAGCTTGAAGAACTCTTCCGAAGCCTGATGAGCCTCCAGACCGTATTGACGCACGAGTTTGCGGGCGTGTTTGCCAAGCGGGATAGCGTCGCTGAGCGTTATCCACTCCGGATTCCCAGCTTGTTTCGCGAAATCGAGAATAAGCGCCTCCGGCAAGTCGGCGCCGAGCAATATGTAGCGAAGGTGCTTGATGAAATGCGGGTGCGTGTAGATGTCTTCGCCCAAGCAGTTATTGCGCTCGAACCCGCCCTTTCTCGATGCTTTGACCCGGCCGGGATTGTATTCGATATCGTTCCAATAGCGGATCCTCTGCGGCGGCACGCCGTCTCGCTCGCTGAGTGAGGCCAGGAGGGCGAGAATTGGTTCGGCGTTCGCGTTGTAAGCGGCGTGGGCTTCATCGTGATTGCGATGAGACAGGCGCAGGTCGATCTTGGAGACCAGCGCTTCTTCGGCCTCGGTTAGCGCGATGCGGTACTTTTCCATGCGATCCTTTCATCTGTCTTCAACAGCGGGAACAAGCGGTGCAGCCAAGGCTGATGGCGGTGCAGGCACCCGCAGGTCAGAATGTCACGAGATCGACGGGGTAGAACAACTCCACGGGCCCAAGCACACGCCTGTCCTTGAGGACGCTGGCGCCGCTGCACATCCAGGGTATCACGAGAAATGTTGCGGGAGCGGTGCAAGGTCAACGGCAAGGAGTAATCGATTTAAGGTTGCGACCACGCGACGCCGCTTGTTTTCCAAAGCCTCTTGGACCGCCGAGTTCGGGATCATCAGCCAGTCATTGTGCTGGCTTACATCGCCGTTTCGTTCGGCTCTCAGCAAGGTGGTCCTGAAGTCGTTCAGCTCACCGGCTAGAGCCTCAGCTCCAAGACGAAGATCGTTATCGTTGAGCGTGCGAACCCCACCAATAGCCCGTTGCACCCGTCGCCCCTCCCTGTCGAGAAGATCACCGGTCGCGAGAAGGCGCTGAGTGTCGATTAGGGCCTGTTTGAAATTGTCGGCATGCTCGCAGCTCAACGGGTCGCGAAACGCAGGACGATCAAAAGCGACCGCGAAAAGCCCGAGCAGTTTCTGATCGCGCTCGGGCGCCGTGAGCCCTTGGGCGACGGTCCGATAATATTCATCCTGCAGCCGTGCATCGCGATTCAAGACAGCGTCATAGTCGCCCCAGGACCAGGTCAGGATGCCGAACTTTCCAACCTTCTTGCGGGCAGCCGTCATGGCGGCCGCCTTGTTCTGGATTGCCCGGTCCGGCTTGGCGGTCGTCGCGAGAATAAACAGGTCCAGTTTCGCCGGATGACGTTCGGCGCGCCGGACGGCGTCCATCAGCGCCTTGGCCGTGATGGCCCCGCCAGCCAGAAGCACATTGTCCGCGTCGCGCTCATCGCGCTGTTTGCACTGGATGCCGATTGTGCGGCCATCTTCCGCCTGAACGAGCACGTCCAGTCCGTTCTGGCTCTGGCCCTGCCGCCCGACCTTCTGCGGCGTCGGGTCGCCGAACACGACACGGGCCGCGCCTACAGTCAGGTCTTCGAACTGCTGCCAATAGGCGGGCGGGGCGTGCCCCTGTGTAAGATCAGGCATGGGGGCGTCCTTATCAGCTCAAGCGGGCCATGTTTGCGACGTAGCCGCGCAGAGACGTCGGCTGCGTGACCTTCCCCCAGTACCGGGCGCTCGTGCTTGACACCTTTCGGAGTATCAGGAGGTCGAGATTAGGATCGAGGCCGGCGACCACCGCCTTGCCGACCACCTCGATGTCATCATCGGCTTCGAACAGAATGAATGAGGCCGTCTCGTCCCAGTAGCCCGAGTCTAAGACCTGGACGGCCGCGTAGATCGACTGGCGGCGAAGAGACTCGACGCCTTTCGCCGCGGAACGGTCAGTCGCGACCATGAAGCTAAGCCAATAGTTTGCAGTGGCCATGTGCGGCGCCCCCGTCCCGCCGAAACACTCGACCGTCGCAGATATGGATACGGCAAAGCTGGGCTGCAATCGCAGGGTGTCCGTCTCGCGCGACTATCGCGCAGCGGTCGCGCACGGGAGTATCAATCCCACCGTGTAGTTCGCCTTATGTTCTCTCTGTGCTAAGGCTTCTACGTCACACCCGGAGCTCGCCGTGAAACGCCTTGTCGATCGTTACGAGCAGATGACCCACAACGCGGTCAAGCCGATCGCCGACCGATTCGGCCTGTCAGTTTTTCCGAAGGTCCGGGTCGCGGACGTGATCGATCCCGACGAAGTTGGGGCGACCGGCGACCTCAAGACCTATGCGCTAAAAGCGCACTTCGATTTTGTGATCTGTCGCAATGACTGGGATCCGGTCTATGCGATCGAGTTCGACGGGGCGTCGCACCAAAGTGCCCGCCAGCGGGAGCGAGACGCCAAGAAGGACGAGCTCTGCAAGCGAGACAACCTGCCGATCCTTCGAATCCACAGCGAGCATCTCACCACTGGCTATAGCCACCTCACTCTTCTTGGCTGGCTGGTCGAAGTGGCCGAGATGAAGGTGGCGTTCGACGCGGAGCAAGAAGCAGGGCGGATTTCCTGGGAAGAGGATTTCGATCCATTTTTCCTAATGAGCATGGAGCCGGGTGAGCCGAAGTTTCCTTACTGGATCTCCGGGTTGCCGCGGGTGCGCATCGAGCGGCTGCACAAGCGTGGCCTGATCCACCATCCGTGCGGATCCGGCTTCTTTGGTCTGACGGACGACAAGCTTTATCGAGGCGCAGAACTGATCGCCGTCACCCCGACGATCGGAATCCTGGCCAAGGGCGCGATGCGCGATCAGAACTTCCCGGCACCCTTTGGCGACCTCCTGAGTGAAATTCTGTCCGTTAAGCTGGCTGACCGTGTCGAGCGCTGGGTTCAGAGCGGCGAAGGCGGCAAACCGATTGAGTCTGTTTACGCGGAAGCCCGCGACTTGATGGGTGGCCTCCAGCTTCGAGGGAGTCATTCCTGCGGCGACGTCACAGATCGGTGGCGCCTGTGACATCGATTTTCGGAAAGGGCAGGCATGCAGTTTCGTCATGAGGCCCGTCAGGCACTCGCGCGGGCGAAGGCGCTGCTGGCCCAAGGTGATGACCAGGCCCTACGCTATGCCGCCTTGGAACTGCGCCTGACGCTCGAGGCGATCGCTTACGACCGGCTGCACGACTACAGGCGGGATGTCCCGACCACCGTCTATGAGACGTGGCAGCCGCCGAAGGTTCTCAAGCTGCTTCTTGAAATCGACCCTCGAGCCGATACTCCACAGACCGTCAAGATAGCCCGCACTCTGGCTCCCGGAGTGGACGCGCCCGCCGCTGTCTTCTTCGAGCAGCCCATCCGCCAAGCGACGTTAAAGGACAATTACGACGCCATTGGGAGCTACCTGCACTTCCCGACCCTGAAGCAGCTCAATGAGAAGGGCGGCCCCGACTTCGAAAAGTTGCGGCGTCGATGCGAAGCCTTGGTTGTGGAGCTCGATCCTGTCGTCACTCCAGCGAAGACCTCCTTCATTATGGGGACCTTCTCTCACTGCCCGTGCTTTAGATGTGGCGAGGATATGCGCAAACGCTTGCCGCGCGACGAAACAGGTCAGTTTCCCGCAAAATGCGTAGCCTGCGGCGCTGACCATCTCGTCTTCTTCGAGGAGGACGGGGAGGGAAATTGGACAACGAACGCCTTTCCAGCGCCATGCGCACACGAGAATTGCGACGGTATCCATCGGATATTTCCCGACGAGATCCGCCAGGATTTCCAATGGACCTGTGAGGCGTGCGGCCGCGATAGCGTGTTCGACTTCGCGATCTGCCCAATTCTGCCGCCCGAGACCTCCGGCCAATGCTGAAGGGTCGGGTTTATCGAAATTGCAGGTTTATTGGTCGGCCTATTGGGGCGCCGTGAGTGTCGTAACTTGCGGCCTGTCAAACTCGGATTGGATCCTTGGGGCATACCCGCCCATCAGAGAGGTGCCTGCTAAGTCACACCTTAGGACTGAAGCGCTCGCCAATCCGTTCCGCAAGCGCCCGAACTGGGTCATCGCTCAAATGGGCGTACCGTTCTGTGGCGCGACTGTTGGCGTGTCCCAGCGCCTTTCCGACCATCGGGAGGCTGGCCCCGTCGGCCAAGGCGAAGCTTGCGAAACTGTGGCGCAGGTCGTGGATGCGGACGCCTTCCAGCTTGGCTTTGGGGAGCACCTTGTCGCGCCAGATCTTGGATTCGGAGGTCGCATATCCGTTGTCGCCCTTGGTGGCCGGGAAGACGAATTGGCTTCGACCACGGGTCTTGTAGAGACGCTGCAGGATTCCGAAGGCCATGTCGTTGAGCGAGATCCGACGATCCCCCGTGCGACCACCGGCCTTGGTGCGGCTCGGCGGCAGCACGAGCCGGCGCCGGTCGAAGTCGACCTCCGTCCATCGCAGGCCTGCGATCTCGTTGCGCCGCGCGCCCGTCAGAAGCAGAAGCCGATAGACCGCGCCCTGCCGTTCGGAGATCGTCGCATCCGCTTCCAGAGCGTCGAGCGCGGCGATCAGGTCCTGGGCCTGGGACTCGGACAGGAAGCGCTCGACCGCCGGTCGGAGCTTGCGTTCGACCTTCGCGCAGGGGTTCGGGCCGGCGAAATGGCCCTTGTCGATCGCCCAGTTGAAGGTCGCCCGCAGGGTGGAATAGGTGCGGTCAGCGATGCCTGCTCCGCCCTTTACGATGGATCGACCACGAAGTTTGGTCTTCACATCCTTGGCGGTCTTCCCGGCCGTGATAGATCGGATCATCCCGGTGATGTGGTCGCGGGTGACCGTATCAAGCGCCATCTTGCCAAGCAGGGGCACGACGTGGCGCTCGAGGTTCGTCCGGTCCATGGCCCATGACGAATCCCGTTTGGTCGGTTTGTCGTCCGGCCCCTTCTCCAGATACAACTCGACCAGGCCTTTGACGGTGAGGCCCTCGATGCGCCTGCGGGCTTCTCCGGGATCGATGCCGCGCCGCGCATCGACCACCACCGACGCCGCCTCCTTGCGAGCCCGATCCGCCGTGAGCTTGTCCGGCCCATCCCCATGCTCGCCAAGCGTCAGCCAGCGCTGGATCCCGCGGACCCGATATTTGATGGCGAACATCCTTCGGACAGGCTTGGCGGCATGGCCCTGTCGGGTTTCGGTCCCGGGATAGATCCGGAGGCAGAAGCCTGCGATCTCGCTGTCCCAAATTCGACCCTCGCCGCTCTCCGGAACGGGCGCGCTCACAACCACGCGCTTGGTGAGTTTTTGCTTCGTCATGGCGATAGAAATATACGCTCATTTCCGAGCCACCGCTACCACTCCGCTACCAACTCAAGTGAAACCGGGCGAAACGCTCCGTAACCGGATAAACAAGAAAACCTATTTAAAACAACATACAAAACTGATTTTTGGAACGTGCTGAAAAGCCCGGAAATGCTGATCCCCAACATTGCCAAGGTTGGGGTCGAGAGTTCGAATCTCTTCGCCCGCTCCAAGTCGAGAACACGAAACGGCCCGTCAGAAATGACGGGCCGTTTGTCGTTTCAGGTCTGTTTCTCATCTGGATTTCGGAAGCGGGCGGCCTTTCGCCCTCTCGACCTGTCGGACAGGATTTGCTTGGCTGGGCCGCACCATTCGATGAGGCCGCCCATGATCCGTCACCGCCGCAATCTGGTCGCCCTGGCCGCACTCGCCGTCTCTGGCATCGCGCTGGGCGCCTGCGCCTATAACGAGGCCCTGGGCCGCAGCCAGTTCCTGATTGTCGACAACGCCTCGATGATCCAGCAGTCGAACGCCGCCTGGGCCGAGGCTGTCCGCACCCAGAACGTGACCACCACGGGCGCCCAGGTCGACCGTATCCGCCGGGTGGGGAGCAAGCTGGTGCAGGCGGCCCGTCTCGACAATCGGACCTGGGACTATGCGGTCTTCACCAACACCAGCCCCAACGCCTTCGTCCTGCCGTCCGGCCAGATCGGCGTGACCACGGGCCTGTTGTCGCTGGTGCAGAACGACGACCAGTTGGCCGCCGTCATCGGCCACGAGATCGCGCACGTCGTCGCCAATCATGCGGCGGAGCGTTCCTCTTCTCAGGCGGTGACCTCCATCGGCCTGCAGCTGGGTCAGAGGATCGCGGGCGACTATGGGCAGGCGGTGGGCGCCTATGGCGGTCTGGCGGCCCAGTATGGGGTTCTGCTGCCCTATTCGCGTCGCGACGAACTGGAGGCGGATCGGCTGGGCGTGGACTATGTCCAGGCGGCCGGGTGGCGGCCCAGCCAGTCGGTGGCCCTGTGGCGGCTGATGGCGGCGCAGCGTCAGACGGCGACGCCGCAGTTCGCCTCGACCCACCCGTCCGATGCGACGCGCATCACGGCGCTGGAGCAGTATATCGCCAGCCGCGGCTGGAGCTGATCAGACCCGAATGTCGAGATAGGTCCCCGGGCGCATGATCCGGGGCTCCTCACGCTGGGCGCTGGGCGGCGCCTCGGCCGGGCGGGTCGGGCTGACCGTGCGGATCGTGGACATGACGGCGGCGGAAGGCAGGGGCGCCGATGGAGCAGCCGCAGCCTGCGCCTGGTTCATCGCCGCCCGGAAGAAGGCCGCCTGGGCGCTGCGTGCGCTGGGCAGGTCCAACCCCTGCTGGGTCGGCGTCAAAGACATTCCGGGGCGAATCGCGCTCATGCGGACATGGTTAACGCATACCGTCGAGAAATGGTTAATGCGCCGGTGAAGCTTTCAGTGTTTTGCGCTGGGCGGCTGGCGCGGCGGGGCCTGCATCGAGGCGACCAGGCGCTCGATATCCGCATCGTTCAACAGCGGGCCGGAGTGTTTGGCGGTGATCCGGCCCATGGCGTCGACGGCGAAGGTCTCAGGCACGCCTGAAATCCCCAGGTCCAGCCCGGCGCGCCCCTCATGGTCCACCAGAACCAGCGCGAACGGATCGCCCATCTCATCCAGGAAGGCGCGTGTGGCCACCGGTTCGTCCTTGTAGGCGACGCCCACCACATTGACGCCGCGCGCCTTCAGTTCCAGCAGCTTGGGGTGCTCCACCCGGCACGGCGCGCACCAGGAGGCGAAGACATTGACCAGCATGGGTTTGCCCACGCCTGCGGTCTTGAGGTCCAGATTGCCAGGGCCGGGCTGGTCGCCGGTCAGCATCGGCAGGACCGTCTCGGGGATCTGCTGGCCGACCATGGCGTCGGGCTTGTAGGCCGGATCGCGATTCAACGACCAGCCGACGAACAGCACCGCCAGGGCCGCGAGCACGGCCAGGGGGATCAGGGCCAGCCAGCGGTTCATTGTTTCTGTCCTGCCGCGCGTTGCGCTGCTTGAGAACGCGCCGTCTCATCGGCGTCTGTCAGGCGCTGGAGTTCGCGCTTCCACCGGCGCGAGGCGATGAGGGCGCGGGCGGCCAGAGCGATCAGGACCAGGGCGCTGACGCCCCAGGCGGGCCAGACGAACAGCGCGTAACGGCCCATGTCGAGGTCCAGCATTCAGGTCTCCATCCTTAAGCTTCCAGCGCCTGCCGGGCGCGCAGGGTGACGACGCGGCGACGGCGGACCTCGGTGCGGATCGCGGTCAGCCACAGGGCCAGGAACAGCACGCCATAGGCCGCCAACATGGTCAGAAAGGGCGGCAGATAGACTGGGTCCAGCCCCGATGATCCGGGCGTCAGAAAACTGGCGGGCTGGTGCAGGGTGTTCCACCAGTCGACCGAGAATTTGACGATCGGCAGATTGATCAGGCCGACCAGACCCAGCACGGCGGCGGCGCGCGCTCCCTTCTGCTCGTCGTCGATGGAGGCTCTCAGCGCCATATAGCCAAGATAGAACAGGAACAGCACCAGCACACTGGTCAGCCGCGCGTCCCACACCCACCAGGTGCCCCACATCGGCTTGCCCCACAGCGAACCAGTGAACAGGGCCAGGGCGGTGAAGGCCGCGCCCGGCAGGGCGGCGGCGCGGGCGGCGGCGTCGGCCAGGGCGTGACGGAAGACCAGGGCAAAAAAGCTGGACACGCCCAGCGCCCCATAGGCGCCCAGCCCCCAGACGGCGGCGGGCACATGGACGAACATGATCCGCACCGTCTCGCCCTGCTGATAATCGGCGGGCACGGTGAAGCTGAGCCAGCTTCCGACCGCCAGCAACACGACGGCCAGCCCCCACAGAATGGGGGTCAGCGGCCCGGTGAAGGCCATGAAGCGCTGCGGGTTTGACAGGCCGAACATCGGTCAGCGCTTACGCGGCGTCGCGGCGAGGGGCAAGCGGCGGTCCTGCATGATCTCTGGCATCATCTCTGGCGTCATTCCTGGGCGTTCCTGACGGCGGCGGCGCTGGCGAAGGCGGTGATGACGGCGGCGAACAGGACATAGGCGCCCAGGAAGGCCAGCGCGGGGACAGGCGACTGGCCGCTGGACGCCCGTTCCAGGGCGCCTGCGCCGAAGACGACGGGCGGAATGAACAGGGGCAGAACGACGACGGCGATCAGCAGGCCGCCGCGCCGTGCGCCCAGCGCCAGGGCGGCGCCCAGCGTCCCGGTCAGGGCGAAACCTGCTCCGCCGATCAGGGCGGACAGGGCCGTCAGGGGGGCGAGCGCAGGCGGCAGGCCCAGGGCCATGGCGGCGATGGGGGCCGTCAGCGCCAGCGGAACGCCGACGGCGATCCACTGGGCCAGGGCCTTGATCATGACGACGGCCTCCATCGGCAGATGCCCCAGCGCCAGCAGGTCCAGAGCCCCATCCTCCAGGTCGCGCTCGAACAGCCGCTCCAGCGACAGAAGCGACGCCAGGGCCAGGGCTAGCCAGGCGACGCCGCCGGCGACGGGGCTCAGCGTGCGAAAATCCCCGCCGACCGCCAGGGGCAGCACCGCCGTCAGACAGACGAAGAAGCCGCAGGCCAGCAAGGGTCCGCCGCCGCCGCTCCAGGCCAGATCAAGCTCACGCTCCAGCAACACGCGGGTGGCGCCGCGCAGGCCCGGCGGACGGGGTTCGCGCTGAACGGGGGGGCGGCTCATCCCAGACCTCCCAGATCAAGCGTGCGGACGGGAATGGGCAGCGGGTCATGCACGGCGGCGACGATCAGACCGTCAGCGTCCAGATGGCGGCGCATCTGGTCGGCGAAGGCCTCGCGCCAGCGCGCATCCAGCGGCGCCATCGGCTCGTCCAGCAGCCACAGGGCGCGCGGCGACCCGATCAGCCGACCCATGGCCAGACGACGGCGCTGACCTGCGGACAGGCGGCGCACCTCCAGGTCCAGCAGGGGCTGCAGGCCGAACGCCTCGGCGGCGTGGTCAAAACCGTGCTGGGTGTGGCCCGGCCAGTCGCACTGGAAGCCCAGTTCTTCCCGCGTCGTCCGTCCCGTCTTCAGCGCGTCCTGATGGCCCAGGAAATGGACCTCGCGCCCGCGCGCCGTGCGCTCGTCCAGCAGATTGCCGTCGCCGTCGCGGAACGCGATGGACCCCGCGTCGGGCCGCAGCAGACCGGCGATGGCGCGCAACAGGCTGGTCTTGCCGGCTCCGTTCGCCCCTGTCAGCGCCAGGGCCTGGCCTGCCTCCAGTTCCAGGTTCAGGCCTTTGAACAGCCTGCGCTCGCCGCGTGTGACGGTCAGGTCGGTCAGGGTCAGGGTGTGGATCATGCGGGCGGGCCGATCTGGGCGATGCCGATCTGGGCGATAATGTTGCGAACCCTTCTCAATGTCCACGTCAGGGGTGTGGACTCATGGACGGTGGGATCACGCAGGACTATATGCGCGGTTGCCGCAGCAGGCTTTCGCCGCGCGCGCAGGGGTCCTGTGAGCCGCTGCGTCTGTCGCGCGAAGGCGCAACCGGATTGTCGGGCGGCGCTGACCAGAGGAATGCTCCATGCCGTCAATCGACAGCCTCAAGACCCGCCAGGACCTTGCCGTCGGGCGTAAGAAATACGCCTATTACAGCCTTCCCGCCGCTGAGGAAGCAGGGCTTGCCGGGATTTCCCGTCTGCCGCGCTCGATGAAGGTGCTTCTCGAGAACCTGCTGCGCAACGAAGACGGCGTCTCCGTCACCGAAGCCGACCTGAAGGCTGTCGCCGCCTGGATCGAGAACAAGGGCGCCGTCGAGCACGAGATCGCCTTCCGTCCGGCCCGCGTCCTGATGCAGGACTTCACCGGCGTTCCCGCCGTGGTCGACCTGGCCGCCATGCGCGACGCCATGTCCGCCCTGGGCGCCGACGCGGCCAAGATCAACCCGCTGGTCCCTGTCGATCTGGTCATCGACCACTCGGTGATGGTTGACAATTTCGGCACCGCCAAGTCGTTCGGCCAGAACGTCGAGCGCGAATATGAGCGCAACATCGAGCGCTACAACTTCCTGCGCTGGGGTTCGTCGGCCTTCAACAACTTCCGCGTCGTTCCCCCCGGCACCGGCATCTGCCACCAGGTGAACCTGGAGAACCTGGCCCAGACCGTCTGGACCATCGACGAAGGCAAGAAGACGGTCGCCTATCCCGACACCGTCGTGGGCACCGACAGCCACACCACCATGATCAACGGCCTGGCCGTGCTGGGTTGGGGCGTGGGCGGCATCGAGGCCGAGGCCGCCATGCTGGGCCAGCCGATCCCCATGCTGATCCCCGAAGTCATCGGCTTCAAGCTGACCGGCCGTCTGCCGGAAGGCGCGACCGCGACCGATCTGGTCCTGACCGTCACCCAGATGCTGCGCAAGAAGGGCGTGGTCGGCAAGTTCGTCGAGTTCTTCGGCGACGCCCTGCCGAACATGACGATCGAAGATCAGGCGACCATCGCCAACATGGCCCCGGAATACGGCGCCACCTGCGGCTTCTTCCCCGTATCCGCCGCCACCATCGGCTATCTGACCGCCACGGGCCGCGACAAGGCGCGCGTCGCCCTGGTCGAAGCCTATGCCAAGGCCCAGGGCCTGTGGATCGACGAAACCTCGGAAGATCCGGTCTTCACCGATGTGCTGGAACTGGACATCTCGACCGTCGTGCCGTCGCTGGCCGGTCCCAAGCGTCCGCAGGACCGGGTCGAGCTGACCACCGCCGCCCCGTCGTTCGAGACCGCCCTGACCGAAGTCTTCAACCGTCCGTCCGACGCCCCGCGCGCCGATGTCGAGGGCCAGAAGTTCACCGTCGGCGACGGCGACGTGGTCATCGCGGCCATCACCTCCTGCACCAACACCTCCAACCCGTCGGTCTTGATCGCCGCCGGTCTGGTGGCGCGCAAGGCCCATGCCCTGGGCCTGAAGGCCAAGCCCTGGGTCAAGACCTCGCTGGCCCCCGGCTCGCAGGTCGTCACCGACTATCTGAACGACGCCGGTCTGCAGAAGGACCTGGACGCCCTGGGCTTCAACCTGGTCGGCTATGGCTGCACCACCTGCATCGGCAACTCGGGCCCGCTGGACCCGGCCATCTCCAAGGCGATCAACGACAACGCCCTGGTCGCGACGTCCGTCCTGTCGGGCAACCGCAACTTCGAAGGTCGCGTGAACCCGGACGTCCAGGCCAACTACCTGGCCTCGCCGCCGCTGGTCGTGGCCTACGCCATCGCCGGTTCGATGCGTATCGACATCACCAAGGATCCGATCGGCCAGGACAAGAAGGGCAAGGACGTCTTCCTGAAGGACATCTGGCCGACCAGCCAGGAGATTGCCGACATCCAGAAGAAGTCGGTCACCCCGGCCATGTTCGCCAAACGCTACAAGGACGTCTTCAAGGGCGACAAGCACTGGCAGGCGATCAAGGTCACCGGCGGCCAGACCTATGAGTGGGACGACAAGTCGACCTATGTCGCCAACCCGCCCTATTTCGAAGGCCTTTCGATGGAGCTGACCCCGGTTCAGGACATCGTGGAAGCGCGCGTCCTGGCCATCTTCGGCGACAGCATCACCACCGACCACATCAGCCCGGCCGGTTCGATCAAGAAGACCTCGCCCGCCGGCGTCTATCTGACCAACCATGGCGTCGAGGCGGCCGAGTTCAACAGCTACGGCGCCCGCCGCGGCAACCACGAAGTCATGATGCGCGGCACCTTCGCCAACATCCGCATCAAGAACCGCATCACGCCGGAAATCGAAGGCGGCGTGACCAAGCACTTCCCGTCGGGCGACACCATGTCGATCTACGACGCGGCCATGCGCTACCAGTCGGAAGGCCGTCCTCTGGTCGTCTTCGCCGGCAAGGAATACGGCACCGGCTCGTCGCGCGACTGGGCGGCCAAGGGCACGAACCTGCTGGGCGTTCGCGCCGTCATCGCCGAAAGCTTCGAGCGCATCCACCGTTCGAACCTGGTCGGCATGGGCGTGGTGCCGCTGCAGTTCAAGCAGGACGGCTGGCTGAAGCTGGGCCTGACCGGCGAAGAGATCGTCACGATCCGCGGCCTGACCGACGCCAACATCGGCAAGCTGAAGCCGCGCCAGGACCTGTGGGTCGAGCTGTTCCGCCCGTCGGACGGCAAGATGGCCCGTTTCCCGGTCCGCTGCCGCATCGATAACCAGACCGAGCTGGACTATCTGCGCGCGGGCGGCGTCATGCCCTACGTCCTGCGCAACCTCGCAGGCGGCCCCGAAGCCGAAGCCCCCATCGCCGCTGAGTAAGGCGCGGCTTCAGTGGAATACGGCAAAGGCCGGTGGAGCAATCCACCGGCCTTTTTTCGTGGGTGATGGGACCGTGATTTGTGGAAACTTTTCGCTGACGTGCATCCGTTCGCCCTGCCGGAAGCCTCCTTGATGCGTGAAGACCGCAGAGAGAGCCTCATGATCCGAACAATTTCCGCTGCCTGCGCGGCCGCGATCACCCTTGCGTTCATTCCTGACGTTTCTGCTGCACAACCGGTGTCGAATGCGGACCCATCCGCCGTGACGATGAGCGCCGCCGATAATCGCGCGGTGGTTCTGTCGCTGGCGCAGGTGCTGAGAGAGCGGTTCGCCTTTCATGATCGGGGCATCGCGGCAGCACGGACGATAGAGGCGATGGAGCGGCGCGGCGCGTTTCGCGAGGCGCGCACCGCCGCCGGATTGTTGGCCCTGATCGACACCCAGATCGCGCCGGTCGTTGATGATCGCCACTTCCGCGTCCGCTATGTGGGGCCTGAGGTCACGGCAGGCTTCAGCGAGGCGCCGCCGACAACGGAAGACGTGGCGGCCTTTCAGGAAGAGGTGCGTCTTCGCGGCGGCGAGATTCCCGAGGTCCGCTGGCTGGCCGGCAATGTGGGCTATCTACGTGTTCGAATGTTCCTGGACAGCCCGCCCAGCGCCGAGAAACTGGCCGCCGGATTGAACATGCTGTCGGATGTCAGCGCGCTGATTATCGATGTCCGGGGCGCGCCTGGCGGCGATCCGGCCGGGGTGGCGAATGCAATCGGCCATCTGGTGAGCGAGCGCACCCCTACCGTCAGAACCCAGAACCCGCACGACGCCACGGCCAGTCGAACCTATTACGCCGAACCCAGGACGCCGAACTTCGCGGACAGGCCGGTCTTTGTGCTGATCGACAAGCGAACCGGCTCCGGCGCTGAAGAGTTCGCCTATGACCTGCAGGCCCTGCGCCGGGCGACCCTGATCGGACAGACGACCTATGGCGCCGCCACGCCGGGTGGTTTTCGACCCCTGGCCAAGGGTTTCGCCGCCTTCATTCCGATGGAGCAGGTCGCCAACACCCTGACCGGCGCGAACTGGGAAGGCGTCGGCGTAAGCCCTGATGTCGAGGTTCCGAGCGAACAGGCTTTGACCCGCGCCCATCGTCTGGCGCTGGAGGCCGTCCTTAAGGACGCACAAGGCGTCCGCCGCGAGATCGCTGAGGAGGGACTGGCCTCGCTGGATGCATCGTCGGGGGATCAGCCCTGACTGCGCCCTTGTCGAATCCAGTCTTTGGTTGAGGTCAGGATTTCATCGGACAGGGCCTCGCCCTCCACGGACCGGGCCAGGATGAGGGCGCCGACCATGGCGGACCATGTGCCGATGGCTTCGCGGCGGGCGTCTTCGGCGCCGTCGTGCGTGGACAGGGCGTCGGTGAAGCGTGCGATCTGGGAGGCCACGGCGTCGGATATGACGGTCCGGCCCTTGCCGGACTGGCGTCGGGCGTCGGACGCTAGGGCTGCTGTGGCGCAGCCGCGCCCGAGATTGTCGCGATGCCGGGGGGACAGATAGTCGTCCACATAGGCGTCCAGGCTGGCCGGACGCGACCGCAGGCTTTGGTCCGCCAGATGTGACAGGGTTTCGGCGATCAGGTCGTCCTTGGACGAGAAATGGCCGTAGAAGCCGCCGTGCGTCAGACCGGCCGCCTTCATCACCTCGGAGACGCTGACGGCCTCGAACCCCTTTTCGCGGAACCTTTCCCCGGCTGCATCGAGGATGCGTTGGCGGTTCGCCTGCATCTGGTCGCGGCTGACCTTCATGGCCTCGTCTCCTGTTCAGGCATTGACGGATACATGATGGGCGTCATATTTGACAACAATCATGATGGCTGTCATGATTAAACTGGCGACAGGAGCCGACGACATGTCCACCCTTCCTTCCGTTCTCATCACCGGCGCCTCCAGCGGCATCGGGGCGACCTATGCCGACCGGTTCGCGCGGCGCGGGCATGATCTGGTTCTGGTCGCCCGCGACAAGACGCGGATGGAGACCCTGGCTGAACGGCTGCGGGCGGAGACGGGGGTGAAGATCGAGGTGCTGGCCGCCGACCTGACCCGGGTCGAGGATGTGGAGGCGGTCGTGGCGCGTCTGCGGGACGACGAGCGGATCGGGGTTCTGGTCAATAATGCGGGCGCCAGCCTGAGCGGCGGCTTCACCCGACAGGAGGCAGGCGACATCATGACGCTGGTCAGCCTGAACGCCTCGGCTGTCGCGGCCCTCGCCAGCGCGGTTGCGCCGCGCTTCATCAAGGCGGGGCAGGGAGCGATCATCAATATCGGCTCTGTCGTCGGACTGGCGCCGGAACTGGGTCTGTCGGTCTATGGGGCGACCAAGGCCTTCGTCCTGTATCTGTCGCAGGGTCTGGCCAACGAGCTTGGTCCCAAGGGCGTCTATGTCCAGGCGGTGCTGCCGGCGGCCACGCGCACCGAAATCTGGGATCGCTCCGGCGCGGATCTGAGCAAGATCCCGTCGCTGATGGAGGTGGATGATCTGGTCGATGCGGCCCTGATCGGCTTTGACCGGCGCGAACTAGTCACCATACCGCCGCTGGACGACGCGGGGCTGTGGGACAGACTGCAGACTGCGCGCCAGGCCATGCTGCCCAGCTTCGGCGTCAACCAACTGGCCGACCGCTACCGCAGCGAGGCCTGAAGTCGCGGCGTGTCCCGCCGCTTCCTTCCAGAAGAAAGGGCCGACGGATATTTCCGTCGGCCCTTCGTCATTTCAGACTGTCGTTCCGCCTATTCAGCAGCAAACCGATCCGCATATTCCGGGATCTGGTCGAAGTTCATGTAGCGGTAGACCTCGTCGCGGGCGCCGTCGATGACGCCCATCTCGGCCATGTATTCCGCCACGGTCGGGATGCGGCCCAGCTTGGAGGCGACCGCCGCCAGTTCGGCCGAGGCCAGATAGACGTTCGAACCCTTGCCCAGACGGTTGGGGAAGTTGCGGGTCGAGGTCGAGACGACGGTGGCGCCTTCCTTCACCTGGGCCTGGTTGCCCATGCACAGCGAACAGCCCGGCATCTCCATGCGCGCGCCTGCGCCGCCCAGGGTCGAATAGTGGCCTTCCTTGGTCAGTTCGGCGGCGTCCATCTTGGTCGGCGGGGCGACCCACAGACGGGTCGGGATGTCCTTCTTGCCCTTCAGCAGCAGCGAGGCCGCGCGGAAGTGGCCGATGTTGGTCATGCACGAACCGATGAAGACCTCGTCGATCGGGGTCTCCTGCACCGACGACAGCAGGCGCGCGTCGTCGGGGTCGTTCGGGGCGCACAGGACCGGCTCGGTCACGTCCGCCAGGTCGATCTCGATGACATGGGCGTATTCGGCGTCGGCGTCGGCCTCCAGCAGGGTCGGGGCGGCCAGCCAGGCCTCCATGGCGTCGATGCGGCGCTGAAGCGTGCGGGCGTCGGCGTAGCCATCGGCGATCATGTTCTTCATCAGCACGATGTTGGAGGTCATGTACTCGATGATCGGCTCCTTGTTCAGCTTGACGGTGCAACCCGCCGCCGAACGCTCGGCCGAGGCGTCGGTCAGTTCGAACGCCTGCTCCACCTTCAGGTCCGGCAGACCCTCGATCTCAAGCACGCGGCCCGAGAAGGCGTTGATCTTGCCCGCCTTGGCCACCGTCAGCAGACCCTGCTTGATGGCGTAATAGGGGATGGCGTGGACCAGATCGCGCAGAGTGATGCCCGGCTGAAGCTCGCCCTTGAAGCGGACCAGGATGGATTCCGGCATGTCCAGCGGCATGACGCCGGTGGCCGCGCCGAACGCCACCAGACCCGAACCGGCGGGGAAGGAGATGCCGATGGGGAAGCGGGTGTGGCTGTCGCCGCCGGTGCCGACGGTGTCGGGCAGCAGCAGGCGGTTCAGCCACGAGTGGATCACGCCGTCGCCCGGACGCAGGGCCACGCCGCCGCGGTTGGAGATGAACTCGGGCAGTTCGCGGTGCGTCTTGACGTCGACCGGCTTGGGATAGGCGGCGGTATGGCAGAAGGACTGCATCACCATGTCGGCCGAGAAGCCCAGGCAGGCCAGGTCCTTCAGTTCGTCGCGCGTCATCGGGCCGGTGGTGTCCTGCGACCCCACGGTGGTCATGCGCGGCTCGCAATAGGTGCCGGGGCGGATGCCCTTGCCTTCCGGCAGGCCGCAGGCGCGGCCGACCATCTTCTGCGCCAGGGTGTAGCCCTTGCCGGTGTCCTCAGGCTCGACCGGCAGGCGGAACACGGTCGAGGCGGCCAGGCCAAGCGTCTCACGCGCACGCGCCGTCAGCGAACGGCCGATGATCAGATTGATGCGGCCCCCGGCCTGAACCTCGTCCAGCAGGACCTGGTTCTTCAGGGCGAACGTCTCGACCACGGCGCCGTCGCGCTCGATCTTGCCCTCATAGGGATAGATGTCGATCACATCGCCCATGTTCAGTTGGGTGACATCCACCTCGATCGGCAGGGCGCCGCTGTCTTCCTGGGTGTTGAAGAAGATCGGGGCGATCTTGCCGCCCAGGGTCACGCCGCCGAAACGCTTGTTCGGCACGAAGGGAATGTCCTGGCCGGTGGCCCAGATCACGCTGTTGGTCGCCGATTTGCGCGACGAGCCGGTGCCGACCACGTCGCCGACATAGGCGACCAGATGGCCCTTGGCCTTCAGGTCTTCGATGAACTGCATCGGCCCGCGCACGCCGTCCTGCTCGGGCGTGATGCCGGGGCGGGCGTTCTTCAGCATGGCCAGATAGTGCAGCGGAATGTCGGGGCGCGACCAGGCGTCGGGCGCAGGCGACAGGTCGTCGGTGTTGGTTTCGCCCGTCACCTTTAAGACGGTGACGGTGATCTTGTCGGCGACCTTGTCGCGGCTGGTGAACCACTCGGCCTCGGCCCAGGATTCCAGAACGGACTGGGCGTTGGCGGCGCCGGGCTGCTTGCCGCTCTTGGCCAGTTCGGCGACGTCGTGGAAGAAGTCGAACATCAAAAGGGTCTTCTTCAGGCCCTCGGCGGCGGTCTGACCGACGGCGGCGTCGTTCAGCAGGTCGATCAGCGGTTTGACGTTATAGCCGCCCACCATGGTGCCCAGCAGTTCAGTGGCGCGCTCACGCGACAGCGACGGCACGGCGAAGTCGCCATGGGCCACGGCGGACAGGAAGGAGGCCTTGACCTTGGCCGCGTCGTCCACGCCGGGCGGCACGCGATGGGCCAGCAGGTCCAGCAGCTCCTGCTCGGATTCTCCGGCGGGCGGGGCCTTGATCAGCTCGATCAGATCGGCGGTCTGCTGCGCCGAGAGCGGAAGCGGCGGAATGCCGAGGGCCGCGCGTTCGGCGACGTGAGAGCGATATGATTCCAGCATGTGCGGCCTTCCTTGATCCGGTCCGCGATCAGGCGCGCCCGCAGGCCCGCCAAACCGCGCGGGGCCTTTCCCACATAAGGAATGGGGTCGCAATAGAAGCGGGGCCGATGCGGCTTCGACCTCTGTCGTAGGCGGCGAGCGTGGCCCAGGGGCCTCAGTGCGGCCTCAGTCCAGCTTGAGGGCTTCGGCCAGCAGGCGGGCTTCGGCGGCGCGGCTGGAGCCTGCGCGCCAGGCGACGACGATTTCGCGGTGGGGCGGGGCGCCGTCGGCCTGGTTCTCGAAGGCGCGGATGGCGACGGACGGATTGTCGGCCAGGCCCGCCTGCACCGCCATCCGGGGCAGGAAGGAGACGCCCAGGCCCGAGCCGACCATCTGCACCAGCGTATGCAGGCTGGTGGCGGCGAAGACGTCGTCGCCGCGCGGGGCCTCGATATCCAGCGCCGCCAGGGCGTGGTCGCGCAGGCAGTGGCCGTCTTCCAGCAGGATCAGGTCTTCGGCGCGCAGCGAGCCGGGGCGGATCGGGCCGGGCGCGGCCAGCGGGTGGTCGTGCGGAGCGGCGGCCATGATCTCGTCGTCGCCGATGCGCGCGTGTTCGATGCCTGGCGCCTCATAGGGCAGGGCGATGACGGCGGCGTCGATCTGTCCGACCTTGAGCGCGGCGATCAGGCGCGGCGTCAGGTCCTCGCGGATGAACAGCTTCAGGTTCGGATAGGCGGCCTTCACCGACGGCAGTTTGCGCGGCAGCAGGAAGGGGGCCACGGTCGGGATGACGCCCAGCCGAAAGCGTCCGGACAGGGGGCGGCCCGCGTTCTTGGCGGCCTCGACCAGATCTTCGGTTCGGGCAAGCACGTCCTCGGCCCGGCGCACGGCCTCGGCCCCAACGGCGGTCAGCAGGACGGCGCCGCGCGTGCGTTCGACCACGGGGGCGCCCAGGATCCGCTCAAGCTCCTGCACCCCGGCGCTGAGGGCGGGCTGGCTGACATGAGCGGCCTCGGCGGCGCGCGAGAAGCTGCCGTGCTCGGCCAGAAGCTTGAGATACTGGAGCTGTCGCAGGGTGGGGAGCATGGATGATGGATAGGTGAAATCTATGAAGGTGGCAAAGATAATCGATTGGCCTTATCGCGCCAAGCGGTGCTGAATGGCCCCGTCTTCAGAGAGGTCTTCGCCATGTCCGACACCAAAACGCCCCCGACCCTGACCACCAGCGCAGGCGCGCCGGTCGCCGACAACCAGAACAGCCTGACGGCGGGGCCGCGCGGCCCGGTGCTGATGCAGGACTGGCAACTGCTGGAGAAGCTGGCGCACCAGAACCGCGAGCGCATCCCCGAACGGGTCGTCCACGCCAAGGGCTGGGGCGCGCACGGGACGCTGCGGATCACCGGGGACATCTCGAAATACACCCGCGCCAAGGTGCTGCAGCCGGGCGCCGAGACGCCGATGCTGGCCCGGTTCTCGACCGTGGCGGGCGAGATGGGCGCGGCGGACCATGAACGCGACGTGCGCGACTTCTCGCTGAAATTCTACACCGAGGAGGGCAACTGGGACCTGGTGGGCAACAACACGCCGGTCTTCTTCGTGCGCGATCCGCTGAAGTTCCCCGACTTCATCCATACGCAGAAGCGCCACCCCCGGACCAATCTGCGCAGCCCCACAGCCATGTGGGACTTCTGGTCCCAGTCGCCGGAGAGCCTGCACCAGGTGACGACCCTGTTCTCGGATCGGGGTCTGCCGGTCACGCCGATGCATATGAACGGCTATGGCTCGCACACCTACAGCCTGATCAATGCGGCGGGCGAGCGCCACTGGGTCAAGTTCCACTTCAAGACCCGTCAGGGCCACAAACACTACACCAACGCCGAGGGTGAGAAGGTCATCGGCCAGTCGCGCGAGGGCTATCAGGAGGCGCTGTTCGGCGCCATCGAGGCCGGCGCCTTCCCGCAATGGACGGTGCAGGTCCAGATCATGAGCGAGGCCGAGGCGGAGCGGACCGCCTACAACCCGTTCGACCTGACCAAGGTCTGGCCGCATGGCGATTTCCCGCCCATCGAGATCGGGGTGCTGGAGCTGAACCGCAACGCCGACAACTATTTCGCCGAGATCGAACAGGCCGCCTTCAGCCCGTCCAACATCGTGCCCGGCATCGGTCATTCGCCGGACAAGATGCTGCAGGCGCGGGTGTTTTCCTATGCAGACGCCCACCGCTATCGGCTGGGCACCCACTATGAGGCCCTGCCGGTGAATGCGCCCAGATGCCCGGTGCATCACTATCACAAGGACGGTGCGATGCGGTTCTTCGCCAACAACCCGAACCCGGACGCCTATTACGAGCCGAACAGCTTCGGCGGGCCGGTCCAGACGCCGGAGTACCGCGAGCCGCCGTTGAAGATCACCGGGGATGCTGACCGCTGGGACCATCGCGACGGCAATGACGACTACAGCCAGCCGCGCGCCCTGTTCGAGCTGTTCGATGCGGGTGAACGCCAGCGGCTGTTCTCCAACATGGCGGCGGCCATGCAGGGGGTGCCGGACTTCATCCTGGAGCGCCAGTTCGCCCATCTGGAGAAGGTGCACCCCGACTATGCCGCGGGCGTCCGCGCGGCGGTCGAGGCGGACAAGGCCAAGGTCGGGGAGGATCCGACCACCCTGCCGATGCATCTTCGTGCGGCACGCGGGTTGGAGATCGCCAAATAGTCTGCGGCGAAAAAGGTTGGGAGACCTGAAGCTGACTTGGCCGGGCGTCGAAAGGCGCCCGGCCTTTCTGCTAGAAAGGCCGCAGGAGACGCCGCCCATGACCCAGATCGCCCTGCCCCCTCTGGCCGCCCTGATCGACGCCATCCCGGACTATGGACGGGAGGTCGCGCGCAATCTTCAGGTTCTGGCCGAGGATGCGACCCTGACGGACCAGCAGAAGTGGGGCTGTTTCCTGGCCTGCGCGCACGGAATCGGCGTCGCCTCGGTGGTGCGGACCTTTGAAGCCGAGGCGCAGGTGCGGTTGTCGCCAGAGCTTGCCGATGCTGCGCGGTCTGCGGCGGCGCGGATGGGCATGACCAACATCTATTACCGGGCGCTGCACCTGATGCAGAACCGGGAGTACGAGGCCCTGCCGACGCGGCTGCGGATGAATCTGGCGGCGCCGACGGGCGTGGAACGGCTGGATTTCGAGCTGTGGGCGCTGGCGGTGTCGGCGATCAACGGCTGCGGCGCCTGTCTCGACGCGCATGAGGGCGAGTTGAAAAAGCACGGCGTGGAGCCTGCCGTCGTCCAGACCGCGCTCCGCATCGCCGCTGTGGTCCATGCCGCCAGTCGGGTGATGGCTTCCGCAGAAGCGGCGCAGACCGTTTAGGCGAGCGGCTTCAGCCTGATTTCGAACAGTTGCGGCCAGCGTTTTCCGGTGACGAACAGCCGCTTGCCCGCCGCATCCCAGGCGATGCCGTTCAGCACATCGTCGTTGGGGTCAATGTCCGGGCCATTGGGGACAAGGCTGCTGAGGTCGATGAAGGCCTTCACATGGCCCGTCGCCGGATCGATGCGGGCGATGCGGCTGTCCTGCCAGATGTTGGCCAGCAGTTCGCCGTCGACCCACTCCAGTTCGTTGATCTGATCCAGCGGCTGGCCGTCGGCGGTGACGCGGATGCGCCCGGTCTCGGCCAGGGTCGCGGGGTCGAGGAAGCGGATCTGGTCGGTGCCGTCGCTCATGATCAGGCGGGCGCCGTCATTGGTCATGCCCCAGCCTTCGCCCGTATAGGAAAAGCCGCCAAGGGGCGCGAAGTCGTCCAGCTTCCAGATGAAGCCGATCTGGTTGCGCCAGGTCAGGCTGTAGAGCCTGCCGTTCAGCGCCGTGGAGCCTTCGCCGAAATAGATGGTCGGCAGGTTGCGCTGGCGCAGCACCTCGCCCGTCTCCAGCCGAATCTGCCGGATGAAGGACGGATACAGGCCGGTGCTCTCGTACAGGTCGCCGTCATGGAAGAAGAGGCCCTCGGTGAAGGCCTCGTCATCATGGGGATAGGCCTTGACCACCTCGAAGCCCTGAACCGGGACTTCAGCTTGCGTCCTCAGGCCCGCGCCCGTCGCCAGAATGAGGCCGAGGCAAAGCGCGGCCAGAAGCGACGACGGACGGGGCATGGGCGTCAGACCTTTTCTGCAGCCTCCGCCTCGGCCTTGAGGGCGCGGGCTTCGGCCTGATCAGCCTCGGCGCGGGCACGCTCGGCCAGCTCCTTCTTGGAGGAGGAGCGGCGGCTCAGCATGTTCAGCGCCTCGACACCGGCCGAGAAGGCCATGGCGGCGTAGATGTAGCCCTTCGGCACGTGGAAACCAAAGCCGTCCGCGATCAGAACCATGCCGATCATCAACAGGAAGCCCAGGGCCAGCATCACCACGGTCGGGTTCTTGTTGATGAAGTTGGCCAGAGGATCGGCGGCCAGCAGCATCACGGTCACGGCGACCAGGACCGCCACCACCATGATCGGCAGGTGCTCGGTCATGCCTACCGCCGTCAGGATCGAGTCGATCGAGAAGACGATGTCCAGAATGATGATCTGGAAGATGGCCGCGCCGGCGTTGGTGATCATCACGTCCTTCTTGTCCAGGACAGCGGGCGAGGGCGTCGGATCGACGGTGTGGTGGATCTCCTTGGTGGCCTTCCAGACCAGGAACAGGCCGCCCGCGATCAGGATCAGGTCCTTCCACGAGAAGGAATTGCCCATGACGGTGAAGACCGGCTGAACCAGACCCACCAGCCAGGCGATGATGGACAGCAGCGCCAGACGCATGATCAGCGCCAGGCCGATGCCGATGCGCCGCACCTTGGAGCGTTGATGTTCAGGCAGTTTGTTCGAAAGGATCGAGATGAAGATGAGGTTGTCGATCCCCAGCACCACCTCCATCACAATGAGGGTCACCAACGCGGCCCAGGCGGCCGGGTCGGAGAACAGGGGGATGATGCTGTCGAGCATTGAGGTTGGGGGTCCTAGGGAAAAACGTGAACCGAAATCGCTAGGGCCGCGCATGGTTCCGATCAAGCGGGCGGGTGCGGCGTTATGGTCGCACCCAGGCGGCCGATGCAGGCGCACAGCCATGACGCGCGGCGTTATCGCGCAGGCCTCGACCTTGGTGGGCCATCACACAATGTTGCGAGCAGCAAAACCCCGTGCTATCAGGCGCCCGGCTTGAAGGGGGCGTATTCACGGATACGGCCTCTGTCGTGCTTTTCCTAAGCATTTCAAGCTTCTGACCGATGTGATCCTCACAATCGGTCGCGACCCTGACACAACGACCTCGGACCCTAATCAGTGGCTGATGATTTCAGAACGACGGAAGTCGGCGATCGATACGCACAGGCGCTGTTTGATCTGGCGTTGGAAACTGGCCGTCTGGACGCCGTCCGCGCCGACCTGCAGTCGCTGAAGGCGGCCTGGATCGACAGCGCAGACCTGCGTCGCCTGGTCAGCTCGCCTGTGATCTCGGCCGAGGATCAGGCCAAGGGGTTGGTCGCCATCGCCGCCAAGGCCAAGTTCGAAAAGACCACGTCCAACTTCCTGGGCCTGCTGGCGCAGAACCATCGCGCCAAGGACCTGCCGGGCGTGATCGCCGGTTTCGAGACCCGCTACGCCAAACACGCCGGCATCGTCGCCGCTGAGGTCGTGTCCGCCCAGGCGCTGGACGCCAAGCAGGTCGCCGCCATCACCGCCGCCCTGTCCAAGGCCCTGGGCAAGGCGCCGGAACTGACCGCCCGCGTCGATCCGTCGATCCTGGGCGGCCTGAAGGTCAAGGTCGGTTCGAAGCTGTTCGACGCCTCGCTGAAGACCAAGCTCGACCAGATGAAGTTCGCCCTCAAGCGGGCTTAAGGCCTGCCCCGATCCACAAGAATGTAGCGCGCCTGAACGGCGCAACCGCAAAGACTGAAGAACAGAGAGCCCGTCATGGACATCCGCGCCGCTGAAATCTCGGCCATCCTCAAGTCGCAGATCGCCAACTTCGGCGTCGAAGCCGACGTTTCCGACGTCGGCAGCGTGCTGTCGGTCGGTGACGGCATCGCCCGCATCCACGGTCTGGACAATGTCCAGGCTGGTGAAATGGTCGAGTTCCCCAAGGCCGGCGTGAAGGGCATGGCCCTGAACCTGGAGCGCGACAACGTGGGCGCCGTGATCTTCGGCGCTGACGCCGCGATCGCTGAAGGCGACGACGTGCGCCGCCTGGGCGAAATCGTGGACGTGCCGGTCGGCAAGGGTCTGCTGGGCCGCGTGGTCAACCCGCTGGGCGAGCCGATCGACGGCAAGGGCCCGATCGAGTTCACCGAGCGCCGCCGCGTGGACGTCAAGGCGCCCGGCATCATCCCGCGCAAGTCGGTTCACGAGCCGATGCAGACGGGCATGAAGGCCATCGACACCCTGATCCCGGTCGGCCGCGGCCAGCGCGAACTGATCATCGGCGACCGTCAGGTCGGCAAGACGGCTGTCGCCGTCGACACCATCTTGAACCAGAAGGCCGTCAACAAGACCGACGACGAGCAGGCCAAGCTGTACTGCATCTACGTCGCCATCGGTCAGAAGCGTTCGACCGTCGCCCAGATCGTCAAGACCCTCGAAGAGTCCGGCGCCCTGGAATACACGATCGTCGTCGCCGCCACGGCTTCGGAACCGGCCCCGCTGCAGTTCCTGGCGCCGTTCGCCGGCACCGCCATGGGCGAGTATTTCCGCGACAACGGCATGCACGGCCTGATCATCTATGATGACCTTTCCAAGCAGGCTGTGGCCTATCGCCAGATGTCCCTGCTGCTGCGCCGTCCGCCCGGCCGTGAAGCCTACCCGGGCGACGTCTTCTACTTGCACAGCCGCCTGCTGGAGCGTTCGGCCAAGCTGAACGAAGACTACGGCTCGGGCTCGCTGACCGCCCTGCCGATCATCGAAACCCAGGCGAACGACGTCTCGGCCTACATCCCGACCAACGTGATCTCGATCACCGACGGCCAGATCTTCCTGGAATCGGACCTGTTCTATCAGGGCATCCGTCCGGCCGTGAACGTCGGCATCTCGGTGTCGCGCGTGGGTTCGTCGGCTCAGACCAAGGCGATGAAGAAGGTCGCCGGCACCATCAAGGGCGAGCTGGCCCAGTATCGTGAAATGGCCGCCTTCGCCAAGTTCGGCTCGGACCTGGACGCTTCGACCCAGAAGCTGCTGGCGCGCGGCGCCCGTCTGACCGAACTGCTGAAGCAGCCGCAATACTCGCCGCTGGCGATGGAAGAGCAGGTTGTGTCGGTTTACGCCGGTACGCGCGGTTACATCGACGGCATCGCTGTCGGTGACGTGGGCCGCTTCGAGAAGGAGCTGCTGGCGCGCATCCATGCGAACCACGCCTCGCTGCTCGAAGGCATTCGCACCAAGAAGGACCTGACCTCGGACCTCGAAGCCGAGCTGAAGGACATCCTGGCCGCCTTCGTCAAGACCTTCGCCTGAGCCCCTCCGGAAAGCTGAGAGAGTAAAGCCGGATGGCCAGCCTCAAGGAAATGCGCAATCGGATCGGAAGCGTGAAAGCCACGCAGAAGATCACGAAAGCCATGCAGATGGTCGCCGCGGCCAAGCTGAAGCGCGCCCAGGATCAGGCCGAAAGCGCCCGTCCCTATGCGCAGAAGATGGCCTCGGTCATCGCCAACCTGGCCGCCGGCGTCTCGGGCGCCGATGCGCCCAGGCTGCTGGCCGGCACGGGCGACGACCAGCGCCATCTGATCGTGGTGGCTACGGCGGACAAGGGTCTGGCGGGCGGTTTCTCGACCAACGTCATCCGCGCCGCGCGTGAACGGATCAACAGCCTGATCGCGTCCGGCAAGGACGTGAAGATCATCGCTGTGGGCCGCAAGTCGCGCGACCAGCTGTCGCGTCTGTACGGCGACAAGGTGATCCACACCTTCGAACTGTCGGCGAACAAGACCATCGGTCTGCCTTCGGCCCAGCCGGTCGCGGAAATGATCGCCACGGCGTTCGAGGACGGTCAGGCCGACGTGGTCACCCTGTTCTACAGCCAGTTCAAGTCGGTGATCCAACAGGTCCCGACCGGCAAGCAACTGATCCCGGCCGTGGTCGAGGGCGATGCGCAGCCGATCGATCTGAACGGCGCGGTCTATGAGTATGAGCCGTCGGAAGAGGAAATCCTCGAAACCCTGCTTCCGCGCAACCTGACGACCCAGATCCTGGCCGCTCTGTACGAGAACCAGGCGGGCTTCTTCGGTTCGCAGATGGCGGCGATGGACAACGCCACGCGCAACGCGGGCGACCTCATCAACGCCCTGACGCTGCAGTACAACCGCAAGCGCCAAGCCCAGATCACCACCGAACTGATCGAGATCATCGCCGGCGCCGAAGCCCTCTGATCCCGACCGCACAGACATTCCGATACGGACCCCAGCCATGACCGACACCGTCGCCCCTCCCGCCGCCAAGAAACCCGCAGCCAAGAAACCCGCCGCCAAGAAGGCGCCCGCCGCCTCGGCTGCGACCGGCGCCGCCGCAACCGGCCGCATCGCCCAGGTCATCGGCGCTGTCGTCGACGTTGAGTTCACCGGCGCCTTGCCGGCGATCCTGAACGCCCTGCACACCCAGAACGTCGACCAGAAGACGGGCGAGCCCTTCACCCTGGTGCTGGAAGTCGCCCAGCACCTCGGCGAGAACATGGTCCGCACCATCTCGATGGACACGACCGAAGGCCTGACGCGCGGCCAGGCCGTGACGGACACCGGCACATCGATCCAGACCCCGGTCGGTCCGGGCGTGCTGGGCCGCATCATGAACGTCGTCGGCCAGCCGATCGACGAAGCCGGTCCGATCCAGACCACGGAATACCGCCCGATCCACCGCGAGGCGCCGACCTTCGAGGAACAGACGACCTCGTCTGAAATCCTGGTCACGGGCATCAAGGTGATCGACCTGATCTGCCCCTACACCAAGGGCGGCAAGATCGGCCTGTTCGGCGGCGCCGGCGTCGGCAAGACCGTCACCATGCAGGAACTGATCAACAACATCGCCAAGGCTTACGGCGGTTACTCGGTTCTGGCCGGCGTGGGTGAGCGCACCCGCGAAGGCAACGACCTGTATCACGAGATGATCGAGTCCAACGTGAACGTGGACCCGACCAAGAACAACGGCTCGACCGAAGGCTCCAAGTGCGCCCTGGTTTACGGCCAGATGAACGAGCCTCCCGGCGCCCGCGCCCGCGTCGCCCTGACCGGCCTGGCCCAGGCCGAGTATTTCCGCGACGAAGAAGGCAAGGACGTTCTGCTGTTCGTCGACAACATCTTCCGCTTCACCCAGGCCGGTTCGGAAGTGTCGGCTCTGCTGGGCCGCATCCCGTCCGCCGTGGGCTATCAGCCGACGCTGGCCACCGAGATGGGCAACCTGCAAGAGCGCATCACCTCGACCAAGAAGGGCTCGATCACCTCGGTCCAGGCCATCTACGTCCCGGCCGATGACCCCACCGACCCCGCGCCTGCCGCCTCGTTCGCCCACTTGGACGCAACGACCATGCTGTCGCGTGACATCGCCGCCCAGGCCATCTTCCCGGCCGTTGACCCGCTGGACTCGACCTCGCGGATCATGGACCCGCTGGTCATCGGCGAGGAGCACTACCAGGTCGCCCGTTCGGTCCAGGAAGTGCTGCAGCAGTACAAGGGTCTGAAGGACATCATCGCCATCCTGGGCATGGATGAGCTGTCGGAAGAGGACAAGCTGGTCGTTTCGCGCGCCCGCAAAATCCAGCGCTTCCTGTCGCAGCCCTTCTTCGTGGCTGAACAGTTCACCAACTCGCCCGGCAAGTTCGTCGAGCTGGCCGACACGATCCGCTCGTTCAAGGGCATCGTCGCTGGTGAGTACGACCACCTGCCGGAAGCCGCCTTCTACATGGTCGGCGCCATCGAAGAGGCCGTCGCCAAGGCCGAGAAGATGGCTTCGGAAGCCTGATCATGGCCGGCAAGCTGAACTTCTCTCTCGTCTCGCCGGAACGCGAGGTCTTCTCGGGCCTCGTGGACCAGGTCGATGCACCGGGCGTCGAGGGCGACTTCGGCGTCCTGCCGGACCACGCCCCCTTCATGACCGCGCTGCGCGAAGGTCTGGTCACTGTCTATAACGGCGGCGCCAAGACCCAGTACGACGTCAAGGGCGGCTTCGCCGACGTCAACGGCGAAGGCCTGACCATCCTGGCCGAACAGGCCGCAGAGGTCGTCGCGGCCTGATCCTGATTTAAGGATCGAAACGATTTGAGGCCCTGTGCTCCGGCGCAGGGCCTTTTTCGTGCGCGCTTGCCGGGTTAGGACCGGGGCATGACCGACGCCATCGAAATCCACGGCCAGAACGATCCGCGCTTTGATGCGGTGCGCGAGGCCTTCGCCGCCAACTTCACCGATGCGCCCGAGGGGCTGAACGAGCAGGCGGCGCGCTTCAGCGTGCTGGTCGAGGGCGAGGCTGTCGTCGATCTGTGGGCCGGATATGCGGACACGGCCAGGACCACGCCCTTCACCGACACGACCCTGACCTCGGTCTTCTCGACCGGCAAGGCGGTGATGGCCCTGTTGATGGCGACGGCGGTCGAGGCGGGGCAGATCGACTATGATCAGACGGTCGCCTCGCTGTGGCCCGAGTTTGGGGCGGCGGGCAAACAGGAGGTGACGGTGGCCCAGCTTCTGAGCCACCAAGCGGGCCTGCCGGGCTTTTCCGAGGCGGTTGATCCGGCCATCTGGTTCGATATCCCCGCCGTGCTGGAGCGGCTGGCGGCCCAGGCGCCGATGTGGCCGCCGGGAACGGCGGCCGGCTATCACCCGATCACGGTCGGCTATCTGGCCAATGAGGTCTATCGCCGGGCGACGGGCCGGACGATGGGCCAGGCGTTGCGCCAGGACTTCGCCGATCTGGATCTGTGGATCGGCCTGCCCGACAGCGAACACGGGCGCGTGGCGCAGATGAGAAAGCCTACGGCGGCGCCCAGTCTGGGGACCATCGACCCGATCAAACAGGCGGCCTTCCTCGATCGCGGCTCGGCGCCCGGCGGGCGCGGTTCGGCCGAATGGCGCAAGATGGAAATCCCGTCGGCCAATCTGCACGGCACGGCCCTGGGTCTGGCCACGCTGCTGGGCGTGGTCGCCAATGAAGGGCGTCTGGGCGCGCGCACGGTGCTGTCGGGCCAGACGCTGGAGCAACTGACCCGCGAGCGCATCCACGGTCAGGACAAGGTGTTGCCCTATGTCATCAGCTGGGCGGCGGGATTGATGCGCAACGACGGCCTGAACGTCTTCGGCCCGAATGAAGCCTGGGGCCATTACGGCTGGGGCGGGTCGATGGCCATGGCGGACCCGTCACAGCGCTTGTCAGCGGCCTATGTGATGACGCGCCAGTCGCCGCACCTGATCGGCGATCCCCGCCCCCGGCGCCTGCTGGAGGCGGTTTACGCGGCCCTCTAGACCGTCTCGACGGCGCGGATGGCCTCGCGGGCGGCGCGGCTGCGGCGGAAGGCGGCGGCGGCGAAGACGCCTGCCCCGGCCCAGATGAAGGCGAAGGAGATGATCCGCAGCAGGGTCAGCTTCTCGCCCGCCCAGACGCCGCAGGCGAACTGAAGCGTTGGCGCCAGAAACTGGATGAAGCCCACCGTCGACAGCGGCAGGCGACGCGCCGACCAGGCGAACAGGGCCAGAGGAACAACGGTCGCAGGACCGCTGAACAAGGCCCAGGCCAGACCTGTCGGCGACGAGAAGCCGACCGCCTGACCGTGGGTGACCAGCCAGCCCAGGAAGGTCGCGCCGATGGGCAGCAGCACCAGACATTCGACGAACAGGCCCGTCTGGGCCGAGGCCTGAACCCGCTTTCGGATCACCGCATAGGCGCAGAAGGTCAGGGCCAGGGTCAGGCCGATGATCGGCACATGGCCCAGGGCGATGGTCTGGATCACCACGCCCACAGCCGCCAGGCCAATGGCCAGGCCGCTGAGCCGGTCGATCTTCTCGCGGAACAACACCGCCCCCGCCGCCATGTTGAGCAGGGGATTGATGTAATAGCCCAGGCTGGCTTCCAGCGTCGCGTGGTGGGTGGTGGCGACGACGTAAAGGCTCCAGTTAGTGCCGATCAGCAGGGCCGACACGATCAGCCAGCCGAAGATGCGCGGATTGGCCAGGGCCTGGCGCGCCTCCGCCGACTGGCCCGCCAGCAATAGGACGATGGCGGCGATGAACACCGACCAGACGGCGCGGTGCGCCAGGATCTCAGGCGCCGTGAACCCATGCGCCGCCATGGCCATGAACAGCAGCGGCAGCAGGCCCCACAGGGTGTAGCAGGCGATGGCGGTGCCGACGGCGCGACCGTCTGTAGGTGTTGCTGTGGCGGTTGCGCTCATGGCGGCGGGCTTTCGGTTCGTCCGGGGAGGGACGGAGAGCGGGCAACGGCTTCGTCATCCGTCGAAGCGCGGGGCGCTGCCGAAGGATGACGAAAGCGGGGATCAGATGGTGATGGAGCGATAGCCGGACGAGGACTTGATGACGCCCGTCTCGTCGAGAAGCTGGGCGATCTGGATGGCGTTCAGGGCGGCGCCCTTGCGCAGGTTGTCGGACACCACCCACAGGTTCAGGCCGTTCTCGACCGTCGGGTCCTTGCGGATGCGCGACACATAGACAGCGTGCTCGCCCGCGGCGTCGACCGGGGTGATATAGCCGTCGTGCTCCTGCTTATCGATCACCAGCACGCCCGGCGCCTCGCGCAGGATGGCGCGGGCTTCGTCCGGCGCGATCGGACAGTCGAACTCGACGTTCACGGCCTCTGAGTGACCCACGAAGACCGGCACGCGCACGCAGGTGACCGTGACCTGGATGTTCGGGTCCAGCATCTTGTGCGTCTCGTCCGACATCTTCTGCTCTTCGTCGGTCGAGCCGTCTTCGAGGAACGAGCCGATGTAGGGGATGACGTTGAAGGCGATCTGTTTGGGGAACTTCTTGGGACGCGCGTCGCCCAGGCCGTAGATGGCCTTGGTCTGGTTCCACAGCTCGTCCATGCCTTCCTTGCCGGCGCCGGACACTGACTGATAGGTCGAGACCACCACCCGCTTGATCCTGGCGGCGTCATGCAGAGGCTTCAGCGCCGTGACCAGTTGGATCGTCGAGCAGTTGGGGTTGGCGATGATGTTCTTCTTGGTCGCGTCCTTGATGGCGTCCGGGTTCACCTCGGGCACGATCAGCGGCACGTCGGCGTCCTTGCGGAAGGCCGAGGAGTTGTCGATCACGATGGGACCGGCCTTGCCGATCTTCTCCGACCATTCCTTGGACACCGCGCCGCCGGCGGACATCAGGACGATGTCGACCGACGAAAAGTCGAACTGTTCGATGTCCTGGCATTTGATGGTCTTGTCGCCGAAGGAGACCTCCACGCCCTTGGACTTGCGCGAGGCGATGGCGTGAATCTCATCTACGGGGAATTCGACTTCCTCCAGGATGTTCAGCATTTCGCGGCCCACATTGCCCGTGGCTCCGACGATGGCGACGCGATAACCCATGATGCTTGGTCCTTCGGACGCGCTAACGCTCGGCTCAGCGGAGCCTCGCTGCTTGAGCGCGATTTATGGTGTGATGTGCATTTAGGCGTTCGCAGCCGCGAAGCAATCGCTTTTCGGCGCGGGGGGGCCTGAGCCTGATCGGTTGAGATGGAATCGCTTCGCGATTTCATCGATGCCGTGAATCAGGCGCCAGATTGAAGCGAGAGCATGATTCACGCTTCTGTCGGAACCGCGAGGCGGTTCCGCCTGAAACGATCATGCTCTAAGCAGGGCCGCCATGACCTCCCGTATCCGCAACGCCTACGATATCCGCGTGGAAGAGGGCGTTCTGACGCCCGACCCGGCCCAGGCCGATGTGATCACCGCCCTGGAGCGGCTGGAGACCGATCTGGGCAAGCGGGGCCTGTTCGGAAAGCCGCCAGAGGTGCGCGGCGTCTATCTTTACGGACCGCCCGGACGGGGCAAGTCGATGCTGATGGACCTGTTCTATTCGGCGACGCCCGAGCCGCGAAAGACCCGCGCCCACTTCCACGCCTTCATGGCCCGCATCCACGATCTGGTGAAACAGTGGCGCGAGGGCGACGCCCGGACGCGCAAGGCCGTGTTCGGGACCCACAAGGGCGACGACCCGATCCCGCCGATCGCCAAGCTGATCGCCTCGGAAGCCCGGCTGCTGTGCTTCGATGAGTTGCAAGTCACCGACATCGCCGACGCCATGATCCTGGGGCGGCTGTTCGAGACCCTGTTCGAGGACCGGGTGGTGCTGGCCATCACCTCGAACCGCGCGCCGGAAGACCTCTACAAGAACGGCATCAACCGCCAGCTCTTCCTGCCCTTCATCGACATCATCCGTCAGCGTTGCGAGGTTGTGCAGACGGCGGGCGTGCGCGACTGGCGGCTGGACCGAATGAGCTCGGCCCAGGTCTGGCACACGCCGGACGACCGCGCCGGGTTTGAGGATTTGTGGCGCGAGCTGAAGGGCGGCGAGCCGGAGGAGCCCGCGCAACTGAAGGTGCTGGGCCGCGATGTCGTGATCAAACGCACCGTGGGCTCGATGGCGCGGGCGACGTTCGATGATCTGTGCGCCAGGCCGCTGGGGCCGCAGGACTATCTGGCCATCGCCGAACGGTTCCACACCCTGTTCCTTGAGGACGTGCCGATCCTGAGCTCGGCCAACCACCATGAGGCGCGGCGCCTGGTGACGCTGGTGGACGCCCTGTACGAGGCCAAGACCAAGCTGATCGTGCTGGCGGCGGCCAGGCCCGAGGCCCTCTATACCGAAGGGGTCGGCGCCTTCGAGTTCGAACGCACCGTGTCACGCTTCAATGAAATGCAGAGCAAGGACTGGCTGGCGCACGTGCGCGAGTGACGGCTAGTGTGGCGCCACAACCGGAGAGTTCCCGATGCGCCGCCTCGCCCTGACCGCCGCCCTTTTGATGATCGCTGCTCCTCTGGCGACAGGACCTGCGATGGCCCAGACGCCAGCCGCCGCGCCTGTGTCCAGCGGTCTGCGCGCCGCAGACGTCAGCGCCTGGCTGACGGGATTGGGTGGCCAGGTCGGGCCGCTGCAGACGGCGGAGGGCCAGACCTATTTTGCGGTCAATAATGCGGGCCTGACCTGGGCCGTCTTCTTCCAGAGCTGCCAGGGCGACCTGTGTCAGGACGTGCAGTTCAGCGCTGTCGTGGCCAGCGCAGGCGCGACGCCGGACCTGATCAACAGCTGGAACCGGGACAACCGCTTCCTGAAAGCCTTCTACACGCCGGGCGCGGATGGAAAGACGCCGACCGGGACGGTGCAATATGATGTCCTGACCGTGCCGGGGCAGGGCGTGGAGCAACTGACGGATCCGCTGGCGGTGTGGCTGCAACTGCTGCCGCTGTTCGCCACCCATGTCGGCCTGACGCCGCAGTAGGCGTCATCTCCTCGGGCTCGGTACGAAAAAAGGGCCACAGATCACTCTGTGGCCCTTTCTCATAGGCATCCGGCGCTCAAGCAGCGCGGCTCCGCGAGCCGCGCGTTAGCGCCCGCTGGCGAGTTAAGCCAGCGAAGCGTCGATGTCCTTGCAGGCCTGGAGCAGGCCCTGGACCGAGGCGACCGACTTCTCGAACATCGCCTTTTCTTCGTCGTTGGTGGTGAACTCGACGACCTTCTCGACGCCGTTCGCGCCGATCAGGGCCGGGACGCCGACATAGAGGTCCGACAGGCCGTATTCGCCCGACAGCCAGACGGCGCACGGCAGGACGCGCTTCTGGTCCAGCAGATAGGACTTGGCCATGGCGATGGCGGATTCAGCAGGCGCGTAGAAGGCCGAGCCGGTCTTCAACAGGGCCACGATCTCGCCGCCGCCCTTGCGGGTGCGCTCGACGATGGCGTCCAGCTCTTCCTGCGACAGGAAACCGGCGGCGACGGCGTCCGGCAGCGGCAGGCCGCCGACCGTCGAGTGACGCACCATCGGCACCATGTCGTCGCCGTGGCCGCCCAGGGTCCAGGCGTGGATGTCCTGCACCGACACGCCGGTCTTTTCAGCCAGGAAGTAGGCGAAGCGGGCCGAGTCCAGAACGCCGGCCATGCCGACGACCTTCTCCTTGGGCAGGCCCGAGAACTTCTGCAGGGCCCAGACCATGGCGTCCAGCGGGTTGGTGATGCAGATGACGAAGGCGTTGGGGGCGTGGGCCTTGATGCCTTCCCCGACGGCCTTCATGACCTTCAGGTTGATGCCGATCAGGTCGTCGCGGCTCATGCCCGGCTTGCGCGGCACGCCAGCGGTGACGATGCAGACGTCGGCGCCCGCGATGTCGGCGTAGTCGTTGGCGCCCTTCAGGGCCACGTCCTGGCCGAAGACGGCCGAGGCTTCGGCGATGTCCAGGGCCTTGCCCTGCGGCGTGCCTTCGGCGATGTCGAACAGGATCACGTCGCCAAGGGCTTCGCGGGCGGCCACGTGGGCCAGGGTGCCGCCGATCATGCCGGCGCCGATAAGGGCGATCTTCGCGCGAGCCATGGATGTCTCCGTTTTTTGCGTGTGCGAAAGGATAAATCGTGCGGGCGGTCTAGACCCCTCGGGCGGCTGTCGCAAGAACCTCGCTTTACGCGTTCGATCGGGCCTGCGAAGGTCGGCGTCTCACAGGAGGATTTGGATGCGCGCTTCCCTGACGCGGAGTTTGACCCTTGGTCTGTTGGCGGCCGCCGTCGCCGCGCCCGCCCTGGCGCAGACCCCGCCCGCGACCATCGGCGACCGCTATATCCCCGCGCCCTGGTGGATGCGTGACCCGGTCATCGCCTCGGTCGGCAATGTGCAGGTCGAGCTTCAGGCCAACCGCGCCTTCGTGTCCGCCAGCTTCCAGTCGGTGGAGCGCAGCGTGAACGACGCCTCGCGCGCCGCGGCCGATCAGGTGCGGGCGCTCAGCCAGGCGCTGGCGGGCTATGGCGCGGACAAGGTGCGGGTCGAGACCAGCGTCACCACCCGCCCCATCTATGACCAGTACCGTGACAGCGACGGCGTCATGCGCGACAACACCCGCGCCGACCGGATCGCCCGCTATCAGGCCGACGCCGCCGTGCGCGTCACCGTGCGCGACGTGGCCCTGATCGAGCGGGTTTACGCCACCATCGTCGCCTCGCGCCCGACCTCCATCGGCCAGGTCAGCTTCAGCCTGGATCCCGAAAACAGCTGGAAGGCCAATCTGAACGCCGAGGCGATGAAGGATGCGCGGCGTCGCGCAGAGGCCGCCGCCGCCAATGCGGGCGCGACCCTGGGCCGGGTGCGGATCATCGATCCGTCCGGGCGGGTGTGCCAGACGGACGTGCTGGCGGGATGGCCCTCCTACGCTGCTTCGGGTCCGGCGACTTCGGTGGATGAGGTCGTGGTCACGGGGGCGAAAGCGATGGAGAGGGCGAACTTCGCACCGCCGCCTCCTCGACTTCAGGTTCGACCATCGATGCGCCCAGCGAAGATCAGATCGAGGCGGCGCGCCTGGCTTTGCAGCCGCCGCTCCAGACCCTGACCGACAGCGCCTGCATCATCTACAGCCTGAACTGATCCGGTGGCGTTCAAGGTCGATCCCGCTTTTGAAACAGGCTCCGTCGCTGCGGGCGAATGGGGCCTGTGCCATGTCCGGCTTCAGGACGACGCGCGGTTCCCGTGGCTGATCCTGATCCCCCGCATCGAAGGGGCGGTGGAGTTGTCCGATCTGACGGCGGAGCAGCGGGCGGCGCTGATTGAGGAGACGGTGCGGGCGGGCGATCTGGTCCGGGCGCTGGGCGCCGAGACGGGCCGCCCATCGACAAGTTGAATGTCGGCGCCATCGGCAATGTCACCGCCCAGCTGCATGTGCATGTGGTCGGGCGCCGCCGCGACGACGGCCTGTGGCCCGATCCGGTCTGGGGGCGGGGACCAGCAGAGCCTTATGGGGGCGATCTGCGGGCGGCTGTTCTGGCGCGGATCACCGGCGCAGCCTAGCCGGGGCGGGTCACCGTCACCGGATGGCGGCGGCCGTTCTGGATCAGGGCGCCGGTCCAGCCTGCGCCCGCCTGTTGCAGGTGCAGTTCGCCGCCGGTGATCGGCACGATGACGGTCTGACCGTCCGTTGTCGCGGGACCTGCCGGGCCGCTGTGTTAAACGCCGGGGCGGTCGTCCAGTCTGGTCCAGGCGCCTTCGATCATCCGTCCGCCGCCCCGGTCGGTCAGAGCCAGGGACAGGAACGGCCTGCCGTCCCCGCCCGTCACGCGCCAGCGGCCGTCCAGCGGACCCATCCGGCGGTCGGTGTCGAGTTCGGCCTGGGCCACGCCCTGATCATAGGCGATCTCCATGTCCGACGGACTGACCTCATAACTGGCGGCATAGGCGTCGACGGTCACGGGCCGGGTCAGGGGCGCGCGATGTCGGATCGTCTCGCCGTCACCCTGCGCCGGAGTCCGACCAAAGTCGGAGGGCGGTTCAAAAGGTCGGATGGCTGGGGGCTGATAGGTTTCCGGCGTCGCGTCCAGCGGTCCATAGGTCGTCTGGAGGGTCAGGGCTGAGGCGAAGGCGAGCCAGATCATGGGCTTACCCTGCCAAACCCCGGCCTGAGGCGCAAAGTCTCGGATTGCAAAGCGCGCAATCGTGATCGGGTGTGACGGGCGGTCCGCGCAGGACACATTGCAACACTTGTTGACGCCGTTTGTTGACACCGCCGCCTTGGGGTCACAAAAGCCTTCGCAACCGCACACGGCGTTTGAATTCATTCGCTTTTGAGAACGATTCGCATGACTCAGCCTAGCCCGACCAAGGGGGGGGCGACAGGCGACCGGACCGGTCGTTTCGTCACCCAGCCGAACGGTCACGTCACCCCGCTGTCCCCGCACATGGAAGTCTGGCGCTGGCACGTCACCATGACGGCCTCGATCCTGTTCCGCGCCACGATCATCGCCGCCAGCGTCGGTCTGGTGATCCTGGTGGGCTGGCTGGGCGTCCTGGCCTTCGGGCCTGAGCACTACGCCTGCTTCCTTGATCTGGCGGGATCGCCGCTGGGTCTGTTCGTCGGCTTCGGTCTCACGGTGGTGCTGTTCTCCTTCATTCTGAACGGCGCGCGCCACCTGACCAATGACACAGGGGCGGGCCTGACGCTGAAGTCGGCCAATCTGTTGTCCAATATCGCGGTCTGGGCGCCTGTGCCCCTGGCCGTGCTGTTCTGGGTCGTTCTGTTCGCTGCCGGGAGGGTCTCGCTGTGAGCGGCGCCGCCAAGTTCAAGAACAACGTCAAGGTTTCCGAGCGCCACGGCGCCGGCGAGTGGGCGACCGAACGCGTCGCCCTGCTGGCCCTGATCCCGCTGGGCCTGTGGCTGGCCTCGACGGCCTTCACCCTTGCGGGCGCCTCCTATGAGGTCGTGCTGGCCTGGTTCGCCAACGGACTGAACGCCGTGCTGCTGGGTCTGACGGCGGTGGTCTTCTTCGGCTTCGCCAGCCTGGCCTGGAAGGTCATCATCGAAGACTACATCCATAAGCCGGGCACCAAGGCGGCGCTGATCGCCGTGCTGAACCTGGTTTGCCTGGTGCTGGCGGCGGCCAGCATCTTCTTCATCACGCGGCTGGCGCTGGGTTCCGCGCCGCTGCCTGCCGGCTTCGGAGCCTGATCTGGTAATGGCTGCTTACGAACTTATCGACCACGAGTACGACGTCGTCGTCGTCGGCGCCGGCGGCTCGGGCCTGCGCGCCGCGCTGGGCGCCGCGCAGCAGGGGCTGAAGGTCGCCTGCGTGACCAAGGTCTTCCCCACACGGAGCCACACCGTCGCGGCGCAAGGCGGCATCTCCGCCTCGCTCGGCAACATGGGCGAGGACAGCTGGCAATGGCACATGTACGACACCGTCAAGGGGTCGGACTGGCTGGGCGACCAGGACTCCATCGAATATCTGGTCCGCAACGCGCCCAAGGCCGTTTACGAACTGGAGCACTGGGGCGTGCCTTTCAGCCGCACCGATGAAGGCAAGATCTATCAGCGCGCCTTTGGCGGCATGACCCGCAACTTCGGCGAAGGCCCGGTGCAGCGCACCTGCGCCGCCGCCGACCGCACCGGCCATGCCATCCTGCACACCCTGTACGGCCAGTCGGTCCGTCGCGAGGTGAAGTTCTTCGTCGAATATTTCGCGCTGGACCTGATCATGCAGGACGGCGCCTGCACCGGCGTCACCGCGCTTCAGCTCGACACCGGCCAGCTGCACCAGTTCCGCGCCAAGATGGTGGTTCTGGCCACGGGCGGTTACGGCCGCGCCTACTTCAGCGCCACCTCGGCCCACACCTGCACCGGCGACGGCAACGCCATGGTGCTGCGCGCCGGTCTGCCGCTGCAGGACATGGAGTTCGTCCAGTTCCACCCGACCGGCATCTACGGCGCGGGCTGCCTGATCACCGAGGGCGCACGCGGTGAAGGCGGATACCTGACCAACTCGGAAGGCGAACGCTTCATGGAGCGCTATGCGCCGACCGTGAAGGACCTGGCTCCGCGCGACATGGTTTCGCGCTCCATGACCATCGAAATCCGCGAAGGTCGCGGCGTGGGGCCCAAGAAGGACCACATCTTCCTGCACCTGGACCACCTGGACCCGAAGATCCTGCATCAGCGTCTGCCGGGCATTTCCGAAAGCGCCAAGATCTTCGCCGGCGTCGACGTAACCAAGGAGCCGATCCCGGTCCTGCCGACCGTCCACTACAATATGGGCGGCATCCCGACGAACTATCACGGCGAGGTGCTGACCCTGCGCGACGGCAACCCCGACAGCGTGGTTCCGGGCCTGATGGCCGTGGGCGAGGCCGCCTGCGTCTCGGTTCACGGCGCCAACCGTCTGGGCTCCAACTCCCTGACCGACCTTGTGGTGTTCGGCCGCGCCGTCGGCCTGCGCTGCGGCGAGGTGGTGGACAAGAACTCGGCCGTGCCGTCCGCCTCCAAGACCCAGACCGACGCCCACCTGGCGCGCCTGGACCGCTTCCGCAACGCCAACGGCTCGACCCCGACCGCTGAGCTGCGTCTGTCGATGCAGCAGGCGATGCAGGCCGACGCCGCCGTCTTCCGCACCGGCAAGACGCTGGAGGAAGGCGTTCAGAAGCTGCGCGCCATCGACGCGGCGGGTTCGGACTTCAAGACCACGGATCGCGGCCTGATCTGGAACACGGACCTGATGGAGACGCTGGAGTACGACAACCTGATCGCTCAGGCCGTGGTCACCATCGAGGGCGGCCTGAACCGCACGGAATCGCGCGGCGCCCACGCCCGCGAGGACTATCCGGACCGCGACGATGTCAACTGGATGAAGCACACTCTGGCGTGGAAGCGTCCGGGCGAGAACGTCCAGATCGACTATCGCCCCGTGCACAACTACACCATGACCGACGAAGTCTCGTACATCGAGCCCAAGGCGCGGGTTTACTAAGATGGTTCAGCTCACACTCCCCAAGGGCTCCAAGCCCGCCAAGGGCAAGGTCCACAAGGCCGCACCGGGCTCCAAGGACGTCAAGACCTACAAGGTCTATCGTTACGACCCGGAGGTCGACGCCGATCCGCGCTGGGACACCTATGAGGTGCCGACCAGCGACCACGGCCCGATGTTGCTGGACGCCCTGATCCACATCAAGAACACGATCGACCCGACCCTGTCATTCCGTCGTTCGTGCCGCGAAGGCATCTGCGGCTCCTGCTCGATGAACATCGACGGGCGCAACACCCTGGCCTGCACCAAGGGCTGGGATGAGTGCAGTTCGCACAACATCACCATCGCCCCCCTGCCGCACCAGCCGGTGGTCAAGGACCTGGTGACGGACCTGAGCCTGTTCTACGCCCAGTACGACTCGATCCAGCCCTATCTGCAATCGGATGAGCCGGACCCCGAGAAGGAACGCCTGCAGACCCCGGCCGAGCGCGAAAAGCTGGACGGCCTGTACGAGTGCATCCTTTGCGCCTGCTGCTCGACCTCCTGCCCCAGCTACTGGTGGAACCAGGAAGAGTACCTCGGCCCGGCGGCGCTGCTGCAATCCTATCGCTGGATTTCCGACAGCCGCGACGACGCGACCCAGAAGCGCCTCGACGACCTTGAAGACCCCTTCAAGCTGTATCGCTGCCATACGATCATGAACTGCGCTCAGGTCTGCCCCAAGGGTCTGAACCCGGCAAAGGCCATCGCCGAGACCAAGAAGCTGATGGTCGCGCCCAGCCGCAAGAAGCAGGCGGCCTGATCGTTTCGCCCGTTTCCTCCATGCCTGCGGTTCTGTTGTTCTCCTATGGGACGTTGCAGAATTCGGCGGTGCAGAGGGCCAATTTTGGTCGCCTGCTGGAGGGAACGGCCGATCAGCTTATCGGGTTCGTGCGGTCGCTGGTCGAGATCACTGACCCTGAAGTGGTCGCTGAAAGCGGGCTGACGCACCATCCCATCGTGAGGGCCAGCGACGATCCAGCGGACAGGATCGACGGCACGGTCTTTCGGATAACCGAAGACGAACTGGTCGCCGCTGATGCCTATGAGGTCGACGACTATCGTCGTGTCAGCGTGAAGCTGGCGTCCGGGCTTGATGCCTGGGTTTATATTGCGGCCTGATCTACGCCGCGCCTTCAACCTGTGTTAGCAGCCCGACATGGCCAAGATCACCTACATCGAAAATGACGGGACCGAGCACGCGGTCGAGGTCAAGAACGGCCTTTCCGTCATGGAAGGCGCGATCCGCAACAATGTGCCGGGCATCGACGCCGACTGCGGCGGCGCCTGCGCCTGCGCCACCTGCCATGTCTATGTGGACGAGGCCTGGCGCGATGCGACGGGCAAGCCCAGCGCCATGGAGGAATCGATGCTGGACTTCGCCGAAGAGGTCGAACCGAACAGCCGCCTGTCGTGCCAGATCCGCGTCTCCGACGCTCTGGACGGCCTGATCGTGCGTCTTCCCGAAAACCAGCACTGACATGACCCGGGTCGATCCCGGGTTAGTCGAGACCATCGGTCGCTGGATCGAACAGGCGGACGCGGATGCGCCGCCGCCCATTCTGGGCATCGCCGGGTCGCAGGGCTCGGGCAAGTCGACCTTGGCTCATGCCGTCGCCGAACAGTTCGGCTGCGCGGCCCTGTCGCTGGACGACGTCTATCTGACCAAGGCCGAACGTCAGGCGCTGGCGAGGGATGTCCATCCGCTGTTCGCTACCCGCGGCCCGCCGGGCACCCATGATCTGGGCCTGTTGAACCGGGTGCTGGATCGGTTGCGAAGCGCCGGGCCAGGCGACGCCACGCCCCTGCCGCGCTTTGACAAGCTGGCGAACGACCGGAAACCCGAAGCCGACTGGCCGGTGTTTCAGGGACGTCCCGCTGCGATCATTCTGGAAGGCTGGTGCCTGGGCGCTCAAGCCCAGACGCAGGCGATGTTGGCGTCGCCCGTCAATGAACTGGAGCGAACACGCGACGCCGACGGCCGCTGGCGGCGTGAAATCAATGATGGACTGGCCGGGGCCTATGCGAATCTGACCGTGCGTCTGGATAGGTTGATCTTCCTGCGCGCTCCCGACTTCGCCCGCGTGCTGGACTGGCGCAGCGAGCAGGAGGCCGGGCTTTTGGGGGTGCCGACGCTGTCGCCTGAACACCGCGCCGCCATCGCTGATTTCATCCGCTTCTACGAACGGTTGACCCGGCACATGATGGACGGGGGAATAGCGGCTGATTTCACGGCCACGCTTGACCCTGACCGGCATCCGGTCGCCATTACCGGCCGTGTGTAGCGTTTCAGAGTATGTGGTTTGTTCGGGTTGAAATTCGGGCGCGGGAAAACGGCTCGCGCTGATCGGCGTCTAAACCCGCGCAAACTGGTCAATGTCCCAGGCGTGGTGTCTGCGCCAAGCGTGGAGATGGCCTGCATCATCGTTGACCTGTCGGACGGGGGCATGAAGCTGCGTCTGGACCGGGGGACAACCCTGCCGCCCGAGGTCGCCGTCATCGATGTGGCGGACGGCGTGGCCTATTCCGCCGTGGTGGTCTGGCAGAGGCGGCAGGAGGCGGGCCTGCGCCAGACCGGGGCCGTCTCCCTGCGCGGACTGGTGCCGGCGCGCATGGCTGGCGCCCGCGACGCCTGGCTGCGGGCCGGCGGGGCCTAGAAGCCTGCGGGCATGGTCCCGGCGTTGATGGCGATGCGGCCCACCAATCCCTTGACGATCAGGTCCAGGGCCGAACCCTCGCGATAATCAGCGGCGGCGACGAAATTCACCCGGTCTTCCGAGATCAGGGAATAGACCTTCTTCTGGTCCTTTTCGTTCGAGCGCGGGTCATAGACGGCGATGGAGAAACCGCCCTTGGTGTGCATCATCTTCATGGTCGGAACGTCGGTGTCGCCGTCGCCGATGAAGATCATCCGCTCGAACGGCACCGGGCGCTCGTCGTCGGGGATGAAGTGGTTGATCCGCTCATGCTCCCAATGGTTGTTCACGCCCTTGTTGATGCGGAACAGGTACTGGGTCTTGGTGGTGTAGTTGACGCCCACGGCAGGCCAGGCGGCCTCGCCCTGCTCATTATAGACGTAGTGAGAGGCGAAGACGTGCTTCAGGGCGGGGCGGATCGGCGTGCCCTCGATCATCTCCTCCAGCCCGGCGGAGATGATGTAGTGCTCGATCTCCAGGCCGTAGCGGGCGCCGAAGGCGTTGATCCGGTCGAACCAACTGAGGTCTTTCAGGCCTTCGAACAGGGCGACCGCCTCACCGTGCTGGCGCAGGGTCTCGCGCGTCACCGGGGCGCCGTTCTGACGGGCGTGGTGCAGCATCAACTGCATGTACATCAGGATGCCGTCGCCGTCGGCCTGTTTGGTCAGGCGCTCGGCCTCTTCCCAGAAGGCGCCGATGTCCACGCCCACCGAGGGGATGAAGCTGACCTCCTGCATGTTGCCGCGCGCCAGCGTTCCGTCGAAATCATAGATCAGGGCGGTCTTCAGCAGCGGGGTCTTGTCGGTGTCGGCCATGCGGGCGGGATCCTTCGTCGAACCCGCCCTGTATATCAGTCGGCGGCGCCCGTCGATTGCCGCCTCTGGCCGAAGGTCGGGGCCGCCGCCTTCTGTTCGGCCCAATAGTCGGCGCCCGTCGTGGGTTTGAACATGGTGCGCGGGGCGCCGTTGCGCGCCACCACGGCGAAGGTGTTGGTCGAGGCCTGATAGATCAGGGTGTCGCCGTTGGGACGTTTGACGGTCTCGGCGTCGCGCGGCGGCCGGGTGGTGAAGGTGGTGACCTTGTCCAGATAGTCCTCGGCGGACTTGGCGTTGAAGTCGGCGCCGTTGCGGGCATAGAGGCGGGCGATCTTGTCGTCCGTCGACTCTCGACGATTGGCGGTCAGGACGGGCTTGGCGACAGGGGCGGCTTCCGTCTCGACCGGAGCCGCAGAAGTCAGGGCCTGAGGCTGGGCGTCAGCGGTTCGGTCGCGTGTCTCGACCGCCGAGGGGCGGTCACATCCGGCCAGGCCCAGCAGGCCCAGTGCGGCGAGGGCGGCGAGCCCCTTGGTCAGCGTGGTCATCATTCCCCCTGCGAATGCGCGTATGGCGCGAGGTAAACACAACCTTGTGGCCGGGACAATCTCTCAGCCTCGCGTCTCGACCGCGTCATGCGACGGGGCTAAACCGAACCCATGGACATACGCCCTCTGAGCAATCGTAAGGTGCTGCTGATCGTCGGCGGCGGCATCGCGGCCTATAAGTCGCTGGAGCTTGTCAGGCTGATCGCCAAGGCGGGCGGTCAGACGCGGGTGATCCTGACGGAATCGGGGGCCGAGTTCGTCACGCCCCTGTCGCTGGCGGCGCTGAGCGGCCATCCGGTGCGGTCGGGCCTGTTCCACCCGGAAGAAGAAACCACCATGGGCCATATCGAGCTGTCGCGCTGGGCCGATCTGGTGGTCGTGGCCCCGGCGACGGCGGGCCTGATCGCCAAGGCGGCGAACGGTCTGGCCGATGACCTGGCCTCCACCACCCTGATCGCCACCGACAAGCGGGTGCTGCTGGCCCCGGCCATGAATGTGCGGATGTGGCTGCACCCGGCCGTGCAGGCCAATGTCGAGCGGCTGAAGGCTTTCGACGGCTTCCACGGCGTCGCGGTCGTGGGGCCGGACGACGGCGAGATGGCCTGTGGCGAATACGGGCCCGGACGCATGGCGGAACCTGCAGCCATTCTGAACGCCATCATCGGCCTGATGGCGGGCGCCGCCGGGCGGCCTCTGGCGGGCAAAAAGGCCGTGGTCACGGCTGGGCCGACCTTCGAGCCCATTGACCCGGTGCGGGGCCTGACCAACCGCTCCAGCGGCAAACAGGGCTACGCCATCGCCGCCGCCCTGGCTGAGTTGGGCGCAGATGTGACCCTGGTGTCCGGCCCGACGGCCCTGGGCGCCCCTCCCGGCGTGACGCGGGTGGATGTGGAAAGCGCGTTGGAGATGCAGGCGGCGACGCAGCAAGCGCTGCCCGCCGACATCGCCGTCCTGTCCGCCGCCGTCGCTGACTGGCGCGTGGACATCATCGCGGGCGGCAAGATCAAGAAGGGACCGGGCGGCCCGCCCACCCTGGCTCTGATCGAGAACCCCGACATCTTGAAAGGCGTCGCCGCCCCCGGTCCGAACCGTCCCGCCCTGGTGATCGGCTTCGCCGCCGAGACGACCGATCTGGAAGCCAATGCGCGGGCCAAGCTGTCGAGGAAGGGTTGCGACTGGATCCTGGGCAATGACGTGTCCGACGATGTGTTCGGCTCAGACGGCAACGCCGTCCTGCTGGTCACCGCCGACAAGACCGAGACCTGGCCGCGTCAGTCCAAATCCGCCATCGCCCGCGCCGTCGCCGCCCGCATCGCCGATCACTTCAAGAGCCCCGAATGACCGAACCCACCGCCGTCCAGATCCAGCGTCTGCCCCACTCCGAGGGCCTGCCTCTGCCCGCCTATGAGACGGCGGGATCGGCGGGCATGGACCTGCGCGCCGCCGTGCCGGAGGATCAACCCCTGACGCTGGCGCCCGGCCAGCGGGTTTTGGTGCCCACAGGTCTGAAGATCGCTCTGCCGTTGGGCTATGAGGCTCAGGTCCGCGCCCGTTCGGGTCTGGCGTTGAAGCACGGCCTCATCTGCCCCAACGCCCCCGGCACCATCGACAGCGACTATCGCGGCGAGTGCGGCGTGATCCTGGCCAATATCGGCGCCGAACCCTTCGTCATCCGCCGCGGCGAACGCATCGCCCAGCTGGTGATCGCCAAACACGAACGCGCCGACTGGGTCGAGGTCGAGGAACTGGACGAAACCGCGCGCGGCGCGGGCGGGTTCGGCTCGACGGGGCGATAAGCAGAGGCGGAACACTTGCCATTGGCCTGGCGGAGATCGCCTCGCGGAACTAGGGATCCGGCATGCACGATGCGCTGCAGAGCTTGAGCGAGCGGGAAAAGGAGACTTTGAGGCTGCTTGCCAGCGGGCATGACGCCAAATCGGCCGCGAGCCATCTGGCCTTGTCTGTGCATACGGTGAACGAACGACTGCGTTCTGCCCGGCAGAAGCTTGGCGTATCCAGCAGCCGCGCCGCCGCACGGCGACTGATGGACATAGAAGATGAGCGGCCCAAATTTCTTGGAGACATGAAATTGGGGGAAGGCCTGCCCCCTGACGATGTGAGACGAGATACGCATCATCACCAGTCCCAGTCGTTGGTCTGGTGGATAGGAGGGCTTGTCATCATGCTATCGTTTGCCATCGCCGCGTTGATTTTCACGAACGCCGCGAACCCCCACACACCGGCGCCGCAACCGGCTGTTCCGGCACAAGCCGCGCAAGCTGGCTCTGTTTCTCCGGAGGGTCCAGCGTCCGCTCTGGCCTGGGTGACGCTGCTGGATCGCGCGCAGTGGAATGAAAGCTGGAGTACGGCGGGACAGTTGTTTCGATCGCAGCTGACGCAGGCCGGATGGGCCACCAGCGTTCAGTCCGTCCGTGCTTCAGTTGGGCCGGTTGTCACCCGTGTTCAGGAAAACGCCACCCGCACCTCGACCTTGCCGGGACTTCCTTCTGGCGACTATCTCATCGTTCAGTATCGGACCACTTTCCGCGACAAGGCTTCAGCATCGGAAACTGTCGTGCTGACGCATGAACGGACGGGCTGGAAGGTTGACGGCTATTTCATCCGTTAGTCGTGGTGAAGCGCCGCCAGGCTAAACCGGCGGCGCGGTCGTCTGCATCAGGGCCTGGCGGCGGCGGATGTGTTCGCGCCAGGCGGTGTAGAGGCCGCTGGCGGCGATGAGGGCGGCGCCGGCCAGGGTGTTGGCGGTGGGCGTCGTCTGCATCAGCCACCAGCCGAAGACGATGGCGCCGACGATCTGCAGATAGTCGAACGGCGCGACCACGGCGACGGGGGCGGCGCGCAGGGAGGCTGTCATGAACAGTTGCGCCAGACCGCCCGCGACCCCGCCAGCAGCCAGCAGGGCGAAGGTGGTCAGGCTGTGCATCTGCCCCACGAAGGGCAGCAGGATGGCGCCCACGATCGACGAGCCGATGAAGAACCAGAAGACGATGGCGGCGACGTGTTCGGTGTCACGCAACTGACGCAGGGTAATGGTGACGGCGGCGGTCAGCAGCGCCGCCATCAGACCAAAGGCGATCCCCTCCATCGGCAGGACGTGCTCGCCGCCGGAACCGGGCCGCATGACGATGACCACCCCGACGAAGCCGACGGCGACGGCCGCCCAGCGGCGGGGGCCGACCGCCTCCTTCAGGATCAAGAAGGACAGCAGGGTCGAAAAGATCGGGGCGGTGAAGCTGATGGTCGTGGCGTCCGCCAGCGGCAGCAGGGTCAGGGTCTGGAACAGGCACAGGATGGAGACGATGCCCAGCGCGCTGCGGCCCACGTGCGCCCAGGGCCGCCGCGTGGACAGGGCGCTGAGGCCGCCCTGGCTGGTCATGACCCAGATCAGCACCACCGGCACGCCGAACACGGCGCGGTAGAACAACATCTCCGGCGCCACCACCCCGTCCAGCGACGCCAGTTTCAGCACCGCCGACATGACCGAGAAACATCCCGCCGCCGCGATCCGCAGGGCGATGCCGCCCGCGATGTCTTCGGCGCTTGCCTTGGCCGCCATGTCGTCCCTTCTGCGATTGCCGCGAACCCATAGGACCGATAGGCAGGCAAGCCCAGCCCTGAGCTGCAGGGTTTTCAGGGGGCGGGACGTCAGACGAGCCTCTCGGACCGTCACCCTCGGACCGTCACCCTCGGGCTGGACCCGAGGGGCGGGTTTCAGGCGCGATTATGCAGCCGGGAGAGTGCCCGCCTTATGGGCGACGGCGCATCTGGTTAGGCGCGCATCAGCGCGCAGGCGTCAGGCCTGACGGAAACCCAGCACGTCCTGCATGTCGTACAGCCCCGGGCGGCGGGTGCGGACCCAGGCGGCGGCGGCGACGGCACCCTTGGCGAACAGGCTTCGGTCGATGGCCGAATGGCTCAGGGTCAGGACTTCGGCCTCGGAGGCGAACAATACGGTGTGCTCGCCGATGATGCCGCCGCCCCGGATCGAGGAGAAGCCGATCTTGCCGGTCTCGCGCGGGCCCTGAACCCCGTCATAGGGCTTGGACTGGACGTCGGCTAGGTCGGTGAAACGGCCCTCAGCCGCGGCCTCGCCCAGCATCAGGGCGGTGCCGGACGGCGAATCCACCTTGCGGCGATGATGGGCTTCGGTGACTTCGATATCCCATTCCTGGGCGTCCAGGCGCTGGGCCGCGTGCTGGACCAGACCGACCAGGATGTTCACGCCCAGCGAGAAGTTGCCGCTCTTGACGATGGCGATCTTCTCGGCGGCCTTTTCAAGCTCGGCCTCCTGCTCGGGCGTGAAGCCGGTCGAGCCGATGACCAGGGCCGGGCCGCCGATTTCCGCCGACTGCTGGGCCAGGGCGACCGAGGCGTCGGGCGTCGAGAAGTCGATGATGACATCGCACAGGGTCAGGTCCGCGCTCTCGCCCCAGTCCAGGCGGGCGGCGACGACGACGTCCTCGCGCGCATCCAGCACCTGGGCGACCGCACGGCCCATCCGGCCGCGATAGCCGGAAATGCCGGCGTGGAAGATTGCGCTCAAGCCGCGTTCTCTTTCGACCCGTCCGCATCCTGATTGCCCAGGATGTCGGCCCAGAAACGCTTCGCCTTGCCGGCAAAGCTGGAATTCCTCGGGTTTTGCCCTTCGCCGAACGACAGGGCAAGCTCTTCGAGGAGTTCCTTCTGACGGGGCGTCAGGTCCGTGGGGGTTTCAACGAACAGTTCGACCACCAGATCGCCGCGCTGGCGGCCGTTCAGGTGGGGCATGCCCTTGCCCTTGATGCGGACGGTCTTGCCGGTCTGGGCGCCTGCCGGGACAGAGACGCCCGCCTTGCAATTGCCGTCGCAGGCGTCCGAGACCAGGCAGGGGGCGTCGATCTCGCCGCCCAGAGCCGCTACGGTCATGGGCACGGGCACGGTGACCAGAAGGTCCAGGTTGTCCCGTTCGAACAGGTCGTGCGGGGCCACCGACAGGAAGACATAAAGGTCGCCGCGCGGGCCGCCGCGCTGACCTGCATCGCCCTCGCCCGACAGGCGAATGCGCGAGCCGTCGTCGACGCCGGCCGGAACCTTCAGGTTCAGGTTGCGGGTCTTACGGACCTGGCCGTGACCGTGGCAGGTGGTGCAGGGATCGGCGATCATCTGACCAGCGCCGCCGCAGCGGGGGCAGGTGCGCTCGACCTGGAAGAAGCCGTTGGCCTGGCGCACGCGTCCGGCGCCTTGGCAGGTGGTGCAGGTGACGGGCTTGGTGCCTGGCTTGGCGCCCGAACCCTCGCAGGTCTCGCACGTCAGGGTCGAGGGAATGGCGATCTCGACCTCGGCGCCCTTGTAGGCCTGCTCCAGGGTGATCTCGAGATCATAGCGCAGGTCCGAGCCGCGGCGCGGTCCGCCCTGCTGGCCCCGGCCCTGCTGGCGCCCGCCGAAGGCGTCGCCGAACGCATCGCCGAAGACCTGGGAGAAGATGTCGTTGATGTCCGAGAAGCCCTGGCCGCCGCCTTGGCCGAACGGGTTGCCGCCGCCGCCGTTCAGGCCCGCATGGCCGTAGCGGTCATAGACGGCGCGCTTGTCCGCATCCGACAGGACCGTATAGGCCTCGGAGATCTCCTTGAACTGCGCCATCGACTCTTCCGAGCCGCCATTGCGGTCCGGGTGATGGATCATGGCCAGCTTGCGGTAGGCCGATTTCAGACCGGGCGCGTCGATCGTGCGCTCAACGCCCAGAACCTCGTAGTAATCACGCGCCATCGGGCGTTGGTCCTCATACTTCCCCTGCCGTCTTCGCTGCGCCTCTGCGAGCACTGATCGAAGACGATGTCCCGACTGACATGGGGGCCGGGACAGACGATGCAAGTTTCATGAAAAGACCCCGCCTATCGCAAGACAAGCGGGGTCCTGTCAGTTCACCGATCTGTTACGGATCAGGCGCTCTTCTTTTCGTCGCCGTCGGCGTCCGAGACTTCCTCGAACTCGGCGTCGACAACACCATCGTCGGCCGGTTGGCCTTCTGCGGCGTCGCCCGAACCCTGCTGGGCGGCGTACATGGCCTCACCCAGCTTCATCGAGGCCTGGACCAGGGTGTTGGTCTTGGCGCGGATGTCTTCCGGGTCCGTGCCCTCGCGGGCGGTCTTCAGCTCGGCCAGACCGGTTTCGATGGCCGTCTTGACGTCGGCCTCGACCTTGTCGCCGTGGTCGGCCAGGGCCTTCTCGGTCGAGTGGATCAGGCTGTCGGCGGCGTTCTGGGCCTCGACCAGATCCTTGCGGGTCTTGTCGGCTGCGGCGTTGGCTTCGGCTTCCTTGACCATGTTCTCGATGTCGGCGTCCGACAGGCCGCCGTTCGCCTGGATGCGGATCGAGTGTTCCTTGTTGGTCGCCTTGTCCTTGGCCGAGACGTTGACGATGCCGTTGGCGTCGATGTCGAAGGCGACCTCGATCTGAGGCATGCCGCGCGGTGCGGGGGGAATGCCCATCAGGTCGAACTGACCCAGGATCTTGTTGTCGGCCGCCATCGGGCGCTCGCCCTGGAAGACGCGGATCGTCACGGCCGACTGGTTGTCGTCAGCGGTCGAGAAGGTCTGGCTCTTCTTGGTCGGGATCGTCGTGTTGCGTTCGATCAGGGGCGTGAAGACGCCGCCCAGGGTTTCGATGCCCAGGGTCAGAGGCGTCACGTCCAGCAGCAGCACGTCCTTGACGTCGCCTTGCAGAACACCGGCCTGAACGGCGGCGCCCAGGGCCACGACTTCGTCAGGGTTCACACCCTTGTGCGGCTCCTTGCCGAAGAATTTCTTCACGGCTTCCTGCACGGCGGGCATGCGGGTCATGCCGCCGACCAGAACGACTTCGTCGATGTCGCCAGCCTTCAGGCCGGCGTCGGCCAGGGCCTTCTTGCAGGGCTCGATGGTGCGGGCGACCAGGTCTTCGACCAGGGCTTCCAGCTTGGCGCGCGACAGTTTGATGTTCAGGTGCAGCGGGCCGGACGCGTTCATGGTGATGAACGGCAGGTTGACCTCGTACTGGGTGGTCGAGGACAGCTCCTTCTTGGCCTTTTCAGCCTCTTCGCGCAGGCGCTGAAGGGCCAGCTTGTCCTGACGCAGGTCGACGCCCTGCTCCTTCTTGAACTCGTCGGCCAGGTAGTCGGCCAGACGGATGTCGAAGTCCTCACCGCCCAGGAAGGTGTCGCCGTTGGTCGACTTCACCTCGAAGACGCCGTCGCCGATCTCCAGGATCGAGACGTCGAAGGTGCCGCCGCCCAGGTCATAGACGGCGATCTTCTGGCCGTCGTTCTTCTCCAGGCCATAGGCCAAAGCAGCCGCGGTCGGCTCGTTGATGATGCGCAGGACTTCCAGGCCGGCGATCTTGCCGGCGTCCTTGGTGGCCTGACGCTGGCTGTCGTTGAAGTAGGCCGGGACGGTGATGACGGCCTGCGTCACCTTCTCGCCCAGATAGGCTTCGGCGGCTTCCTTCATCTTGATCAGGGTGAAGGCCGAGACCTGCTGCGGGGAATAGTCCTTGCCGTGGGCGCGGACCCAGGCGTCGCCGTTCGGACCCTTGACGATCTCATAGGGCACCATGCCCTTGTCCTTCGCCACGACGGGATCGTCGAAGTTGCGGCCGATCAGGCGCTTGATGGCGAAGAAGGTGTTGGCGGGGTTGGTCACAGCCTGGCGCTTGGCGGGCTGGCCCACCAGGGTTTCGCCGCCGTCCTGAAGGGCGACCACCGACGGGGTGGTGCGAGCGCCTTCGGCGTTTTCAATAACCTTGGGGGACTTGCCGTCCATGACGGCGACGCACGAGTTGGTGGTGCCGAGGTCGATACCAATGATCTTGGCCATGAGCGTTCTATTTCTCTCTCGTATCGGCGGGCGATGCGGCGGCCTTCGTCGAAGCACCGCGCGTGACCGCCCCCAGTTGGGTTGGCGTTTGATTTGACTGGATAGCCCCAAGTCTTTCAGGGTTTCTCCGAAGCTGGCCCCGATATGGGAAAGACCCCTGTCCCTGCAAGGGCGAACTGCGATTCAACCAAACCATAGATCGGTGAAATATCGGCTGCGGACCGCGTTCGGGCGCCCCATAGTGAGGCCTGCCGCCAGCAGAGGCGGTGTTTTGGAAAGAGCCGGATGTTGCAAGCCGCCCTGAAAGCCGCCGTCTGCGCCGCTGTGATGTTAAGCGCCGTCAGCGCCGCCGCCGCTCCCGCCAAGCCGACTGCGCCTGTCGCACAGTCCCAGGACGGGGCTTCTGCCGACGGCCGGGATCGCCATGTCACCATCAGGAACCGCACCGGCTGGACCATGCTGAGCTTTTATGCGTCGGACGCCAGCACGGACGATTGGGAAGAGGACATCCTGGGCGAAGACGTGCTGGAGAACCGCCAGAACGTCCGCATCAACATCGACGACGGCTCCGGCGCCTGCGAATATGATTTCAAGGCCGAGTTCACCAATGGCGAGGAGCTGACCCGCTTTGGCGTCAACGTCTGTGAAGTCAGCGAATACACCTTCTCCCGCTGAGACGGCGACAGGGATAGAGGGATTCCGGCTATGGCTGGGCGCGCTGGACGCCCAGGCCCAGTCACGGCTGGTCCAGGCGGTGTTTGGGGCGCTGGGGACCGCGCCCCTCTATCGCCCGCAGACGCCGGGCGGTCGGCCCTTCTCGGTCCAGATGAGCAACCTGGGTCCGCTGGGCTGGGTGTCGGACCGGGGCGGCTATCGGTATCAGCCGACCCATCCGGTCACGGGTCAGGCCTGGCCCGCGATCCCGCAGATGCTGCTGGATCTGTGGGCGGCGACGGTCGGCGGGAAACGGGCGCCTGACGCCTGTCTGGTCAATCTGTATCGCGAGGGGGCGAAGATGGGACTGCATCAGGATCGCGATGAGGCGGACCTGACCGCTCCGGTCCTGTCGATTTCTCTGGGCGACGCCGCCCAGTTCCGCATTGCGGACGGGGAGGGGCGTACGCGGACCCTGCGCCTGACCAGCGGCGACGTCTGCGCCCTGACGGGGCCGGCCCGTCTGGCGCGCCATGGGATCGACCGGGTTCTTGAGGGATCGTCGCGCCTGATCCCCGGCGGAGGACGGCTGAATCTGACTTTGAGAATTGCTCGCTGAACACCGCGATTTCGTGACTGGACGGATCAAGAGACGCGGGGTCACTGTCCGGCCTTCTCTTTCCCGACCGGAGCGCCGCCGATGACCGTCCTTACCCGTCCTGAAGGTTCCGCCCCCGAAGATCTGCACCTCAGCCGTCGAACGCTTGGCGCTTTGGGCGGCCTCTTGTTCGCGGGCTATGCGACGGCGGCCCTGGCCAAGGAGGCCAAGCCGATCACGACGGACGCCAACGGCCTGACGACTGAGACTGTGACCTACCGGGCGCCCGACGGCTTCAACCTGCCGGCCTATGTCGCGCGTCCGGCGGGGGATGGCCCCTTTCCGGTGGTGATCGTGGTGTCGGAGGTGTTCGGCGTGCACGAATATATCCGCGACATCTGCCGCCGTCTGGCCAAGCAGGGTTATGCCGCCATCGCCCCCGCCTTCTTCGTGCGGGTAGCGGACCCGGCGCCCCTGACCGAGTTTCCCAAGATCATGGAGATCGTCTCGGCGGCCTCCTACGAACAGGTGATGGGCGACATCTCGGCGACGCTGGACTGGTCCAGCCAGCAGTTGTGGGCCAAGGACGGCAAGGTCGGGATCACCGGCTATTGCTGGGGCGGCAAGGTGGTCTGGCAGGCCGCCGCCCGCTTCGCCGCCATTGGCGCGGGCGTGGCCTGGTATGGCCGTCTTGCCCCTGCCACCGATGCGACCCCCGCCCAGATTTCGGCAGGTCAGCCCTGGCCGGTCGATCTGGCCGATGACCTGAAGGCGCCCGTCCTGGGCCTGTACGGGGGCAAGGATCAGGGCATCCCGCTGGAAAGCGTCCAGCGGATGCGTGACGCCCTGCAGAGCGCGGGCGAAACCGCCAGCCAGATCGTGGTCTATGACGATGCGCCGCACGGCTTCCACGCCGATTACCGCGACAGCTATGTCGAGGCGGACGCCAGGGACGGCTGGAGCAAGCTGCTGGCGGTCTTCGACAAAGCGTTAAAACATTGAGCGCCTAATCGCTCATATGGACTGTGGGGACGTCCGAAGACCTTGGGAGGGGTCGAGATGGTCGGCACGCGTTTACAAAAGGCGGCGCTTCTGAGTTTGGGGTTGCTGTTCTTGCCTCTGGCCGCTTGTGGCGGCGGGGGTGGCGGCGGCGGGGGTGGCGTCGTGACCCCGCCTCCGCCTCCTCCTCCTCCTCCTCCTCCTCCTCCGCCTCCGCCGCCCCCGCCTCCACCGCCGCCGGTGACGACGTCGCGCGAGTATCTGCGAAACTATGGTCTGGCGAACATCAAGGCGGAGGTCGGCTGGAATGCGGGCGCAACGGGGCGGGGCGTCACCGTCGCCGTGGTGGATTCCGGCATCGCCCTGGATCAGGCCGACATGGTGGGCCGCATCTCAACCGCATCGACCGACGTGGTTGGGAACCGCAACACTCCCTATGTCGCCGCCAATAGTCACGGCACCCTGGTGTCGGGGGTCATCGCCTCGAACTTCAACGGGTTCGGCACGATCGGCGTGGCCTATGAAGCGACCATCCTGTCGATCCGGGCCGACATCTCCGACTGCAAGGACGAGAAGAAGGATGTCTGTTTCGCCAGTTCCGACCTGGTGCGGGCGTTGGATTATGCCGTCAGCCACGGCGTGAAAATCATCAATATGTCGTTGGGCGGCGACGGACGCATGGGCGGGGCGTTCGAGGCGGCGCTGAAGCGGGCGGTGGATTCCGGCGCGGTGATCGTGGCCTCGTCCGGCAATGAGGGCGAGGCCAATCCCGGCTGGCCGGCGCGATACGCCATCGACCCGGCCTTCCTCGGGGCGGTGGTCGCGGTCGGCTCGCACAATGCGGCGGACCAGATGTCGAGCTTTTCAAACCGGGCCGGAGTGACCCAGACGGCCTATCTGTCTGCGCCCGGCGATCAGATCTACACCGGGTGCGATGCGACCCAGTGCTACATCGCCAGCGGCACCTCCTTCTCTGCGCCTCATGTGGCGGGGGCGCTGGCCCTGCTGATGCAGGCCTTTCCCAATCTGACGGCGCGCCAGGCTCTGGCCATCCTGATGGACACCGCGCGGGAAGCTGGTGATCCCGGGCCGGACATCGTCTATGGCCGCGGCCTGCTGGACCTGGGGCAGGCGTTCAGGCCCGTCGGCGCCAGTTCGGTGATGCTGGCGAACGGCGCCGCCATCACCACGAGGACAGAGCCCGGCAGCTTCATCGGCGGGGCGTTCGGCGACGCCTTCGGACGGCAGACGGCTTTGAACACCGTATTGTTCGACAGCTATCAACGCATGTTCGCCGTCAATCTGGGCTCGGCCTATCCGACGGCGCCCCGGCGCTCCTACCAGGCCGAACCGTTCGAGCCGTCACGCACCGCCTATCAGACCTTCACCCTTCCCAACGGCGGGCGGCTGAACCTGATCGCGGCCCAGCCCCAGGCGACGCCTGAGCCGATCGCCCCCCGTTATGATCTGACCCGCCAGCCGTGGATGGGCGACGAGCCGCGTCAGGAGGCGATGATCGGCTTCGAAATGGGGCGTCTGGGCTTTTCGGCCTGGCAGGGGCGCGGCGGGGCGTCATCGCCCTTCAGCGGCGGGGCTGGCGATAGTTTCGCCGCCCTGGCCCAGGCCGATCACGCCGTCCGAGGCGTGGTGAAACTGGGCGGCTTCGCCCTGTCGGCGGAAACGGGCGGCGGGGACCGTCGGATGCCGCTGCGCCGGGTCGAGGAGGACGCCTCGACCTACAGCCGCGCCAGCCTGGTCTGGCGTCAGCAGAACGGCGGCCTGAGCCTCAGTCTGGGATCGCTGGATGAGCGGTTGGGGCCATTGGGCGCCTTCATGCCGTCCGGGTCCGACTTCGCCCTGCCGTCGCGGACGACCTTCTACGCCGTGGGCGGCGACTGGCGGCTGAACGCCTGGGCCAGTCTGGTCGGAGAGGTCGGCGTGGCCCGGTCCGAAATCTCAGGCAGCTTCTTGAGCATGGACCGCGCAGCGATCAGTTCGAACTGGAGGGTCGGCCTGCTGGGCGACTGCCGCCTGGTCTGCGACCGGATCAGCTTCACCCTGTCCCAGCCGTTGCGGATCGAGAGCGGCAGCTTCTCCGCCCTGCTGGCCGACGTGCCGCTGGACTATTTCGACCCGCTGACCTGGTCGCGCCGCAGCTTCTCGGCGACGCCCAGCGGCCGTCAGATCGACTTCACCGTGGGCGCTCAGCGGGCGCTCTCGGACGGGTCGATGCTGACGATCACGGGCGTGGCCAGCCGCGAGCCGGAGCATGTGAAGTCTGCGCCGCCGGCCTTTGCGCTGATCGGCGGCTGGCGGCGCAGTTTCTGATCAGGCCTTGCTGTCGAAGGCGTGCCCATCGGCGGCTGGCGCGGCGTCATAGGGGTTTGCGGCCTTGGGGCCGGAACCCTTGGCGGCGACGACCACCATGGCCGGGCGGATCGTGCGGCCGAACAGTTCAAAGCCGGATTGCATGGTCTGCAGCACCGCGCCGCCGGGCACGGTGTCGGACGGCTGTTCGATCATGGCTTCGTGCAGGTGCGGGTTGAAGGCGTCGCCCGGTTCGGGCTTCACCAGCTTCAGGCCGTTGGTGTCGAAGGCCTGAAGCAGCGACTTCTGCGTCAGCTCCAGACCCGTCACCAGACCGGCGGCGGCGCCTTCGGAATCCTTGGGCGCGGCCATCAGGGCGCGCTCCAGATTGTCGGCCACGCCCAGCAGATCCTTGGCGAAGCGCTGGATGGCGAAGGCGCGGGCGTCGTTCTGCTGCGTCTCGGCGCGGCGCTTCAGGTTCTCCATCTCGGCGGCGACGCGCAGGGCGCGGTCCTTCCACTCGTCGCGCTCGGCGATCACAGCGTCCAGCGGCGCCAGATCGTCGCCCCCATCCACGGACGGATGGGCGTCCAGGCCATGTTCGGCATTGGCCTCGGCCGTTTCGGCGTCCAGTTCGTTGAAGTCGTCGTTAAGGGGCTTGTCGCTCACTTGTCGTTCCCGTCCAGCATTCGGCCCAGCACCCGGGCGGTATAGTCCACCAACGGAATGACACGGGCGTAGTTCAATCGTGCAGGTCCTATCACGCCGATGGCGCCCAGGACCCGTTGTCGGCCGCTCATATAGGGCGCCGCGATCACAGCGGAACCCGAAAGTGAAAACAGTCGTGTTTCGGCGCCAATGAAGATGCGCACACCCTGGGCGGCGTCGACCCCGTCCAGCAGGCCGATCAGCTGTTCCTTCTGCTCCAGATCGTCGAACAGCACGCGCACTCGCTCCAGATCGGCCAGGCCTTCTGTGTCCTGCAGCAGATTGGCGCGGCCACGCACGATCAGGGCGCGTTCGCGGTCCTGACCGCCGGACCAGGCGGCGAAACCGTCCTCGACCAGACGGGCGGCGGTCTGGTCCAGTTCGCGGCGTGCGATCTCCAGCTCCTGTGTCATTTCGCGCTTGGCGTCGGCGAAGGGCCGACCACGCAGACGGGCGTTCAGGAAGTTGGAGGCCTCCACCAGGGTGGAGGGGGTGACCCCCGCCGACAGGGTCATGATCCGGTTCTCGACCGTACCATCATCGGCGACGATGACCGCCAGGGCCTGATCGCCGCCTAAGGCCACGAACTCGACGTGTTTAACCCCTGAATCGCGCACCGGGCTGGAGACGACGCCCGCCCCGCCCGCCAGACCGGACAGCAGGTTCGACGCCTCATCCAGAGCAGATTCAAAGTTCCGACCCCGTCCGGCCAGCCGCCCGTCGATCTCGCGACGTTCCTCCTTGGTCAGGTCGCCGACCTCCAAAAGGCCGTCCACGAACAGGCGCAGGCCTGCGTGGGTCGGTATCCGGCCCGCCGAGGTGTGGGGCGCCGCCAGCAGGCCCGCCAGAGTGAGGTCCTGCATGGTGTTGCGGATCGAGGCGGGCGACAGGGCGATCCCGCCCAACGACAGGGTGCGCGACCCGACCGGCTCGCCCGTCTCCAGATAGCTCTCGACGATGCGGCGGAAGATGTCGCGGGCGCGCGCGTCCAGTCCCGCCAGTCCCGCAAGACCCAGATTCGGGGATGGGCCGCCATCGAACGGCGGGGTTTTGGGGGCATACAGGCTCACGGTTTCAGGATAAGCACCGCCGCCACAGCTTCCAAGGGATCATATCATGCGCCATTCGCAACGCACCGATGACCAACTGCGCACCGTGACCATCGAGACCGGCGTCAACCGCTACGCCGAGGGCTCGTGCCTGATCAGCTTTGGCCACACCAAGGTGCTGGTTACCGCCTCCATCGAGGAGAAGGTGCCGGGCTGGATGCGCAATACGGGCCAGGGCTGGGTGACGGCCGAATACGGCATGCTGCCGCGCGCCACCCATACGCGGGGCCGCCGCGAAGCCGCTGCGGGCAAGCAGTCGGGTCGCACCCAGGAAATCCAGCGCCTGATCGGCCGTTCGCTTCGCGCCGTGGTTGATCTGAAGGCGTTGGGCGAGCGTCAGGTGCTGATCGACTGCGACGTCATTCAGGCCGACGGCGGCACGCGCACCGCCTCCATCACCGGCGCCTGGGTCGCCATGAGTTCGGCGTTGAACTATCTGCGCGACGAGGGCGTGCTGAAGGCTGATCCGATCCTGGACCAGGTGGCGGCGGTGTCCTGCGGCGTCTGCGACGGGGTTCCGGTGCTGGATCTGGACTACGAAGAGGATTCGGAAGCCGAGGCGGATTCCAACTTCGTCCTGACCGGTTCGGGCCAGATCGTCGAGGTTCAGGCCACCGGCGAGAAGCGCGGCTTCTCGCGCGCCGAGTTCGACCGTCTGTTCTCCCTGGCCGAGATCGGCTGCACCGAACTGTTCGCCCTGCAGAAGGCGGCGCTGGAGGCTGTGCGTCGATAAGGGGTTTCGCGCGTTAGTCGGACGGGTCATCGTTCCGGTGATCCGTCCCGACGACCCGGAGAGCCCGATGCGCCGATCCCTGTTCGCCTGTTCCGTCCTCGCGCTGGCCCTGGCGGCGTCCGCCTGTCAGCGAAGTGGGGAGCATCCCGATGCCGCCCCCGCAACGACCGAAGCGCCTGCTGGACCGGCGATGACGCCGATTCAGACCTCGCCGCCCGTCGCGTCTGAAGATCCTCAGACCAGCATTCCCGAAGGCCCGGACATGGCGCCGCGCCCCGTGCCGGTCACGGACGAACCGTGTCGTGACGCCATCGGCGAGACGGCCTCTGCGCGTCTGGTGCAACGCTGCATCCAGGTCAGCCCCGCCACCCATCCGCCCTGCAACGCCGCCAATCCCTGCGCCCTGATCCAGGGCGAGATCGACCGCTCCTGCGCCATGTATGGGCCGGGCGAGACCAAGCCGAAGGAATGCGCGGGCTGAGGCCTGCGCTCAAGCAGCCCGCGACCCCGTCGGGGGCTGCAGCGCCCAAGAAAAAGGCCCCGCTGTCGCCAGCGGGGCCTTCTCGTTTCAGGCGTTATGCCGTGGCTTAGTCGCGACGACGACGTCCGCGATCGCCACCGCGATCACCGCCGCCTTCACGCTTGGGACGGCCGCCGGTGTCTTCCGACAGCGGAGCTTCACCGCGCTCAGCGCGCTCGGCGTTGATCTTGTCGGTGATGTCCTCGCCGGTTTCCTGATCGACGACCTTCATCGACAGCTTGGTCTTGCCGCGATCGTCGAAGCCCAGGAACTTGACCTTGACCTCTTGGCCTTCCGACAGGACGTCGGCCGGATTGGCGACGCGCTCCAGAGCGATCTGGGACACGTGGACCAGACCGTCCTTGGCGCCGAAGAAGTTCACGAAGGCGCCGAAGTCGACAACCTTCACGACCTTGCCGGTGTAGATGGTGCCGACTTCCGGCTCCGAGGCGATGGACTGGATCCAGGCCTTGGCGGCGTCGATCTTCTCCTGGTCGTTGGCGGCGACCTTGATGGTGCCGTCATCGCCGATGTCGATCTTGGCGCCGGTCTTCTCGACGATCTCGCGGATCACCTTGCCGCCCGAACCGATCACTTCACGGATCTTGTCGACCGCGATCTTGATGGTTTCGATCTTGGGTGCGTGCTCGCCCAGTTCGGTGCGCGGTGCGTCCATGGCCTTGGACATTTCATCCAGGATGTGGAGGCGACCAGCCGAAGCCTGGGTCAGAGCCTGTTCCATGATCTGCTTGGTGATGCCGGCGACCTTGATGTCCATCTGCAGGCTGGTGATGCCTTGCGACGTGCCGGCGACCTTGAAGTCCATGTCGCCCAGGTGGTCTTCGTCACCCAGGATGTCCGACAGGATGGCGAACTCGCCCGACGGCTCCAGGATCAGGCCCATGGCGATGCCCGAGACCGGACGGATCAGCGGAACGCCCGCGTCCATCAGGGCCAGCGACGAACCGCAGACCGTGGCCATCGAGGACGAGCCGTTGGACTCGGTGATCTCGGAGACCAGACGGATGGTGTAGGGGAAGTCTTCCTTCGACGGCAGCATCGGACGGATCGCGCGCCAGGCCAGCTTGCCGTGGCCGATTTCGCGACGGCCGGGCGAACCCATGCGGCCTGCTTCACCCACCGAATAGGGGGGGAAGTTGTAGTGCAGCAGGAAGGATTCCTTGTAGGTGCCCTGCAGGCTGTCGATGTACTGCTCGTCTTCGCCGGTGCCCAGGGTGGCGACGACCAGAGCCTGGGTTTCGCCGCGCGTGAACAGGGCCGAACCGTGGGTGCGCGGCAGGACGCCGACTTCCGACACGATGGCGCGGACCTTGTCCAGGGCGCGGCCGTCGACGCGGTGTGCGTTCTCGATGATGTCGCGACGCAGGACGTCGGCTTCACATTCCTTGAAGGCGGCCGAGAACTTGGACGAATCGACGCCCTCGGGGTTCTCGTCGGTTTTCACCAGGGCGGCGGCGGCGGTCTTCTTGGCCGCATCGACGCCCGAGCGACGGTCGTACTTGCCGGGATGGGCGTAGGCGGCCTTGATGTCTTCGCCGACCAGCGACTTGATCGAGGCGACGACGTCGGAGTGGTCTTCGGCCTGGAAATCGAAGGGCTCCTTGGCGGCGTGTTCGGCCAGGTCGATGATGGCGTCGATCACCGGCTGCATGCCCGCGTGCGCGAACATCAGGGCTTCGAGCATCTTCTCTTCCGACAGCTCCTTGGCTTCGGATTCGACCATCATCAGGGCGTCCTGCGTGCCGGCGACCACCAGGTCCAGGTCCGAGGTCGGGATCTGGTCGATGGTCGGGTTCAGGACCAACTCACCGTCGATCAGGCCGACGCGTGCAGCGCCGATCGGGCCCATGAAGGGCACGCCCGAGATGGTCAGGGCGGCCGAGGCGGCGACCATGCCCAGAACGTCCGGGTCGTTCTCCATGTCGTGCTGCAGCACGGTCACGACGACCTGCGTCTCGTTCTTGAAGCCCTTGACGAACAGCGGGCGGATCGGACGGTCGATCAGGCGGGAAACCAGGGTTTCCTTCTCCGAAGGACGGCCTTCACGCTTGAAGTAGCCGCCGGGGATCTTGCCGGCTGCGAAGGTCTTTTCCTGGTAGTTGACGGTCAGGGGGAAGAAATCCAGGCCCGGCTTGGGGGCGCGGCCATAGACGACGGTGGCCAGAACCACGGTCTCGCCGTAGGTCGCCAGCACGGCGCCGTCAGCCTGGCGGGCGATGCGGCCCGTTTCCAGGGTCAGCGGGCGTCCGGCCCACTCGATCGTCTTGCGTTTGATATCGAACATATTTCGTCTTTCGTATCCCGGGCGGCGTATTCCGCGCGGGTTCCCATCATTGGGTGGAGCGCGGGGCGTTCAGTCCCGAGGTCCGTGGATCGCCGCGCCATCGCGGAAGACCCGGAGAGGGCCGACCTGGCCCTCGCGTCTGCGCCGTTTCAGTCCCGCGGCGCACGGGTTAAGCAACAGCTAGGAACACAACGAGGCGCGGACGTGACCGCCCGCGCCTCGAAATGATCTCTATCGCGGTCCCGCGCCTTAGCGGCGCAGGCCCAGCTTGGCGATGAGCGCCTGGTAGCGACCGGCGTCGACCTTGTTCAGGTGGTCGAGCAGGCGGCGACGTTGCGACACCATCTTCAGAAGGCCACGACGCGAGTGGTTGTCCTTCTTGTGGGTCTTGAAGTGTTCGGTCAGGTTGGCGATGCGTTCCGACAGGATCGCGACCTGAACCTCGGCCGAGCCGGTGTCGCCAGCGGTGCGGGCGTTATCGGCGATGATCTCGTGCTTGCGTTCAGCAGTAACCGACATCGAAAGAGTCCTTTCTTGGCCTATCGCGCTTCGCGCTACTTGAGGCCGTGGGGTCTCGGCCCTTGCCGGATGGCGTGGGCCTAGAGGTTGAAAACGCGGTCGGGTTCTAACCGGCCGGCCCGCAACTGACAGAGTGCGACGAGGGTCTGGCCCTGAAAGGCTGAAACCGTGCGCGAACCGTCGCGAAGACGATCCTTGAGGGTTTCCACCTGACGGGGGAGCAGAACGATCGGGCGTCCCTGCCGAAGCGAGAAGGCGTCCTGATCCGTCACGGCCAGCTCCGGGATGTCGTCCAGGGCGGTCGCAACGGGAAGCAAGCCTTCCGAGGCGGCGCTCCTATGCACCATTTCCTCCAGAGAATCCAGAGTGACGGCGTTTTCCGTGCTGAACGGCCCGACCCGCTCGCGGCGCAATGCGCTGACGTGGCCTTCGGCGCCCAGAACCGCCGCCAGATCGCGGGCCAGCGAACGGACATAGACGCCCTTGCCGGTGCGGATGGTGATTTCGACGTGATCGGCGTCCGGGGCGTCGGTGACCTCGGCGGAATGGATGGTCACGCGCCGGGCCTGGAGTTCGAACTCGACGCCGTCGCGGGCCAGGTCATAGGCGCGCGCGCCGTCCACCTTGATGGCCGAAAACCGGGGCGGGGTCTGGTCGATGTCGCCGACGAATGCGGGCAGGGCGGCCTTCACCTGATCCACGGTCGGGCGCACGTCGGAACGGCCGATGATCTCGCCTTCGCGATCCACGCTGTCGGTCGAAACGCCCCAGTTGATGGTGAAGCGATAGACCTTCTGCGCCTCCATCATCATCGGCACGGTCTTGGTCGCCTCACCCAGCGCAATGGGCAGGATGCCGCTGGCCAGCGGATCCAGAGTGCCCGCGTGACCGGCCTTCTGGGCGTTGAACAGGCGGCGGATGCGGCTGACGGCCTCCGTCGATCCCATCTCGAACGGCTTGTCCAGGCAGACCCAGCCGTCGACGATGTCGCCCTTCTTCTTACGTCCCATTATGCTTGGCCTATCGCGCGTCGCGCGGCTTGAGGCCGGGTCGTCATTGCTCGTTCTCGTCGTCGGAAGCCGCTAGGTCGGCCTGAATGCGCGGGTCGGCGAACAGACGGTCCATGTGGCTGGCCGCGTCGAAGCTGTCGTCGTGACGGAAGCGCAGGTCGGGCGTGAACTTCATGTCCAGGCGGCGGCCCAGCTGGCCGCGCAGGAATTTGGCGTGGACGTTCAGCGCCTTGATGATCTCGCTCTCGTGACCGTTTGTCGGCGCCGTCTCGACGCCCGCGCCCAGGGGCTCGACGAAACAGGTGGCGTGCTTCAGGTCCGGCGACAGCCGCACCTCGGTCACGGTGACGGAGACCCCGGCCAGGGCCTCGTCGTGAATCTCTTCTTCACGCAGGATGTCGACCAGGGCGTGACGGATCAGTTCGCCTGCGCGCAGCTGGCGCTGGCTGGGTCCGGCGGGGCCGGAGGCGTTACGGGTATGTTGCTTGTGGGCCATCGGCCGCTCCTTTTCATCGCCCGCCGGGGCTCGGACCCGACCGGATAAGCGAAAGGCGGGCGGTCTAGGCGCGTGGAGCCGCCGTGTCCAGTTTCGCCGCTCTGACGGCGCGCATGACTTCGCTGGAGGCGATGGACCGCACGGGCCGCACCGACACTCCTCCAGCGTTCAGCACGCCCGCCGTCCAGTGGTTGCACAGGTGCAGGATCGAGAAGGTTTCGCGGCTGGCGAAGAAGCGCGCGTCATCGCCGGGGCGAGCGGCGGCGACCCGTGGAGCGCCGCTGGACAGGTCGAGGGAAGCCTCGATCCTCGCGGCCATCCGGTCGAAGTCGGCGGGGGCCAAGGTCAGGGCCGCCCGCTCATGCGCGGCGTAGCGGCTGCGGGGATCGCCGCCTTGCGGGTTCAGCATGACGACGGACGGATTGCCGGGTCGGAAGAAGGCGCGGGCGCCGTCAGGCAGGCGGGCCGAAATCGGGCTCTGATCCACATAGAATCTGGCGTCGCCCCAGCCGATCAGGACCCAATCGCCGGGCGCCAGGCTTGCAACGGCCTGGGCCAGCGGCCCGCCGTGACGCATCAAAGCCTGACGCGGCACGGCCAGATCGGTGTGAAAGCCGTTGTCGAGCACCATGACCGTCACGGCGTTCGTCTGATCCGCGGGGTGAAGGCGCCCCGGCGTCGTCCAGGTCAGCAGGGCTGTGATCAGGCCGATTAGAACGGCCAGAACCAGGCCGATCCTCAATGTTTGAAGTCCTGCAGGTCGCACAGACGTTCTTCGGCCAGCAGGGCGCCGGGCGGCGGTCCCTGCAGCACCGGCAGCATGACGAAACCGTCCTGGCGGATCGCGAACGCCAGCCAGCCCACGGGCTGACCATCGCACAGGTGCGACCCTTCATCCGACACGACGCGCCGCACCTCGATCTGGGCCTGGGCCGGGACAGCCATCACGCCGGCGAAGGTGGATTGGGTGGTGGCCAGTTCATCGGCGGCGACCAGCCGGTGCGGGGCGGAGGCGATGCGTTTGCCGTTGTCCATGACCAGGGCGCCGCCGTCGGCCTCCAGACTGCGCCCGCCCTCGGCCGCATCATAATGACCGGACAGCAGGGTTTCGCCGACCACCACCTGACCACCCTTGCCGTGGGGGGCGCCGGTCGGACCGGCGGTCATCAGAGAGTGCAGCGCCGGTTCGACGCCGAAGGCGCCGATCAGCACGGCGGCGAACGCGCCCAGGCCGATGCCGAACGCAGCCCACCTGGGCGGCGGGCCGTTGGTCGAGGGAGCAGTCGTCGTCATGCTCCCATCCTGGAACAGAGTTATGAACGTCCCGAGAATCAGTCGGGAACTGGCGCGGTTGAGCCGGGCGCTGTCGCCCATTCGCCCCGCCATTCATAGCTCAGCGTCGTACAATGTCGGAAGGTTCCATCGGCCCATCGCCCCACGGCCTGCATGGTCAGGGGGCGGGCGGGGCGGATCCGGCTCAGGATCAGCCAGGTGGCGTCGGCGCCGGGGCACAGGGCGCGCGACAGGCCGCGACCGTCACCTACGGTCTGGTTGATGGCGTAGATGTCGTTCTCTTTGGCGCCCGCAGGCAGGACGCGCCGCGCCCCGTCGGGACCGCCCCGCGTGAACTCCGCCGATCCGCGCGCCGTGGTCGAGAACAGCCGATCCACATTGACCGCGCCGAACAGGCCGCGCCGCACCTCCAGCGTGATCCCCTTGGTCATGGCCTGGGTGATCCGGTCATTGGCGTTATAGGCCAGAAACCGGGTGTCGGCGTGCGCAGGCGCAGCCGCCGACACGGCGATGCCAAATGCGACGATGGATGAGGCGACGGGGGCGATGAACGGGCGCATGGCTTCCTGTGTCGGCAGGCTTTGCGGCGAGAACGCGGCTTTATGAGCGGCTTCTAGAGTTCGCCAAGACAGCGCAGGGCGACTTCCAGATTTCTCAAGCCGTCCTCGCCGGTCACCGCCGCGGTCTCGCCGGTGGTGATGGCGTGGGCGAAGGCCTCCAGTTCCTTCTTCAGCGGTTCCGCCGGCCAGGAGTTCAGCATCCGCGTCGAGTATGAACCGTCCGGCTGCTGGCCGAAATACTCGGTGACCTGACGGGTGATCAGGTCGGCGACGATGAATTTGGTCTTTGTGGCGACCTGCAGGGTGCGGGTCTTGTAGGGCGTGACCCAGTTGGTGGTGATGTGGGCGATCACCCCATTGTCCAGGCGGAACTGCAGCAGGGCCGTGTCCTCGCGGTCGGCGCGGGTGCGGGCCAGTTGCGGCTGGACCGCGGTGATCTCGGCGCCGGTCAGGTGACGGATGATGTCGATGTCATGCACGGCCAGATCGATGACCACCCCGACCTCGCCCATGCGCGGCGGGAAGGGGCCGACGCGGGTGATCTGGATGGAGATGATCTCGTCGTCCGCGACGGCGCGCTTGACCGTCTCGACCGCCGGATTGAACCGCTCGACCTGGCCGACCATCAGGACGCGGTTATTGGCCTTGGCGGCGTCGATCATCCGCTGGGCGTCAGCGACGGTGGCGGCGATGGGCTTTTCGACCAGGACGTGGACGCCCTTTTCCAGCAGGGCCACCCCGACTTCGGCATGGAAACGGTTGGGCGTGGCGACTACGGCGGCGTCCAGACCGGCATCGACAAAGGCCTGGGCCGTCGTGACCGGCGATGCCCCATAGGCGGCGGCGACCCCCTCGGCCGTCACGGCGTCCGGGTCGAAGATGGTCGTCAGGTCGAACTCGCGCATTTCAGCGGCGACCCGCGCATGGTTGCGGCCCATGACGCCTGCGCCAGCGACGCCGATCTTGAGGGGAGCGGTGTTCGGCATTGGCTTAACCCTTGAAGCTGGCGACGGCGGCGATGATCTTGTCCTGCGTCGCGGCGTCCAGATCGGCGTGCATCGGCAGGCTGATGACCACGTCTTTCAGGCGTTCGGTCACGGGCAGACCCTGCGGCCCGCGCGGATAGTGCTCATAGGCCGGCTGCAGGTGCAGCGGGATCGGATAATAGACCGCCGTCGGCACGCCCTGTTCCTTCAGATGTGCGGCCAAGCCGTCGCGGTTCGGGTGTTCGATCGTATATTGCGCCCAGTTGGAGACATTGCCCGCAGGCACGTCCGGCGCCTTGGCGACATGGGGGCGCAGGCCTTCGTTGTAGCGGGCGGCGGCGGCGTTTCGCCACTCGATCTCCTGGCCGAAGACCTTCAGCTTCTCGATCAGGACAGCGGCCTGGATGGTGTCCAGCCGGCTGTTCAGGCCGATGCGCATGTTCAGATATTTGGGGTCGTGGTCGAAGGTGCGGTCCTTCAGGTCCACGGCGACGGCCTTGCCGTGGACGCGGATGGAATCCATCAACTGGGCCAGTTCGTCGTCATTGGTCAGCACCGCCCCGCCATCGCCGTAGCAGCCCAGAGGCTTGGCCGGGAAGAAGCTGGTGGTGGTGACGTCGGCCCATTTCAACGGGTGCTCGCCATTGATGGTGCAGCCGAACCCTTGCGCCGAATCCGAGATCAGCTTCAACCCGTGCTTGTCGCAGACGGCCTTGATGGCCGCATAGTCGGCAGGCTGGCCGAACAGGTCCACGGCGATGACCACGCGGGGGATCAGGCGGCCTTCCTTCAGCGTCGCCTCGATGGCGGCCTCCAAGTGACCGGCGTCCATATTGTAGGTGTCGGCGTCCACGTCGATGAAGACCGGTTCGGCGTCGAACCACGGCACGACTTCGGCGGTGGCGGCGAAGGTGAAGCTGGGCACGAAGACAGCGTCGCCGCGCCCCACGCCCCAGGCCATCAGCGGCAGGGCCAGGGCGTCGGTGCCGTTGGCGCAGCCCAGGGCGTGCTTGGCCTGCCCGAAGGCGGCCAGGTCCGCCTCGAACTGACGGACCTGCGGCCCCATGACCCAGGCGCCGCCGACGACGGCGTCCTGAACGGCGGCTTCGATCTTGCCGCCAAGGCGAAGGCGCTGGGCCTGAAGGTCGATGAAGGGGATCATTGAGGGTCGCTCTCCACGAGGGTCGGGGGCGGCGGTCCGAAGGCTCGGGCCGCGAATGTGGCCGCCCTCCTAGCAAGATCGGCCGCTGTCGCCAAACGGCTGAACCTCACTTCGCGTTGCCCTTTGCAACGTCCGCCCCCTTGGCGCCCGGCAGGTTGCGCCCTAAGCCAGCGGCATGATCAGCCTTTCCGTCGCCAAATCCAGGGTCTCCAACTGGCTGTTTGAGCACGCATTGCCCCTGTGGGCGGATCGCGGGGTCAGCGCCGATGGGCGGTTTTTCGAGCAGCTGGATTTCGAAGGCCGTTCTGTGACGGGCCTTCGCCGCCGTACGCGCGTTCAGGCGCGCCAGGTCTATGTATTCTGCGAAGCCGCCGCCCTGGGCTGGCAGGCCGGGCGCGCCGTGGCCCAGACGGGGCTGGACCGAATGATCGACCTGTGTCGGCGTGACGACGGCCTGTGGATCAGCGCGACGGATGACGACGGCGCCGTGATTGACGATGCGCCGGACCTCTATGACCTGGCCTTTGTCCTGTTCGCCCTGGCGGCGGGGCATCGGGTGCTGGGCGATCCGCGCGCCCGGCCTCTGGCGCTGGAGACGCTGGCGGCGATCCAGAAACTGATGAGTGCGCCGCACGGTGGCTGGCATGACGCCCTCCCGCCGCGTCTGCTCCGTCGCCAGAATCCGCACATGCATATGCTGGAGGCCATGCTGGCCTGGCAGGCGATTGCGCCCGATCCGGCCTTCGAAGCGGCGGCGCGCGTCTCTCTGGATCTGTGCCGCGACCATTTCGTCATCGACGGCGCGATCCGCGAATATTTTACGCAAAACTGGGCGGTCGATCCGCAGACGGGTCACATCATCGAGCCGGGCCATCTTGAAGAGTGGGCCTGGCTGCTGCGTCAGGCGCACGGGGCGGGACTGGATGCGGGAGCCGCCGCTGAAGGTCTTCATCGCCGGGCGGTCGCCCAGGGCCAGACGTCGCTGGGCATGATCCGCGAGATCGATCCGTCAGGCGCGCTTCTGGACGGCGGGCGTCGCCTGTGGGCCCAGACCGAGGCGGTCCGCACGGCCCTGGCGTTTGGCGACGCCAATGTCGGCGATCTGGTCGACGGGTTGTTTGCGACCCATCTGGCCACTGATTTGCCGGGCCTGTGGGTCGACAGCTATGACGCAGAGGGACAGTCACATGAGGCGGCGGCACCCGCCTCCAGCCTCTATCATCTGATGACCGCCTTTTCCGAACTGCTGAGACACAAGCCATGAGCGGCGCGCCTGCAGCCTTCCTCGACCGCGACGGGGTGCTGATCGAAGACTGCGGCTATCCGCACAAACCCGAGCATCTGGTCCTGATCCCCGGTGCGGCCGAGGCGGTGCGTCGGTTGAAATCGCTGGGCTATCTGACTGTCATCGTCACCAACCAGTCGGGCGTGGCGCGTGGTCTGTTCACCGAAGACCAGATGCACGATTTCAACGCCCTGTTGATCGAACGGCTGGCCCAGAACGGCGGAGTGATCGACGCCGTCTATGCCGCGCCCTATCACGCCGATGCCGTGATCGAACGCTATCGTCACCCGGATCATCCCGACCGCAAGCCCAATCCGGGCATGCTGCTGCGCGCGATTGAAGAACATGGGATCGACCCGTCCAAGTCCCTGATGATCGGAGACCAGCCGACGGACGTAGAGGCGGCGCGGCGGGCCGGCGTCACGGGCCATCTGTTCAAGGGCGACAATCTCGACGCCTTTGTACAGAGCCTGCCCACAGGCTGAACCTCGCCGCCTTTCGCAATTCCTGACGCCGTGAATATATGGGCGGGTGCGTATTGCTGAAGGAGTTCCCCGTGGCTTTTGTTGAACGTCGCTGGACGTCGCCGGACGGCCTGAGCCTGTTCGCGCGCGACTATGCGCCTGGTCCCGGCGTGGCGCGGCCCCCGGTCATCGCCATCCACGGCCTGACCCGCAACAGCGCCGATTTCGAAGCCATCGCCCCCCTGTTGGCCCAGAGCGGCCGGCGGGTGCTGGCGGTCGATGTGCGCGGGCGCGGCCTGTCGGATCGGGCGCCGGACCCCATGACCTATACGCCCGAAGTCTATGCCCGGGATGTTCTGACCCTGATGGATCAGGCGGCGATTGACCGAGCGGTCTTCCTCGGCACATCCATGGGGGGGCTGATCACCATGGCCCTGACGGCGATCCGGCCGAAGGCTGTGGTCGCCGCCATTCTGAACGACATCGGCCCGGAAGTGGCGACAGAGGGGCTGGCGCGGATCGCCAGCTATAGCGGTCAGCCGGTCGAGATCGAAACCTGGGCGGACGCCGCCGCCTACGCCAGGCGGATCAACGGCGTGGCCTTCCCGCACTATTCCGACGCTGACTGGGACGGGTTCGCGCGCCGCATTTTCCGTCAGCAGCCGGATGGCGAGATCGGCCTGGACTATGATCCTGACATCGCCGTGCCGATCCGGGCGGCGGGCGCCAAGGCGCTGGTTCCGAACCTGTGGCCCGACTTCCGCCGTCTGGCCAGAAAGAAACCGACCCTGCTGGTGCGGGGCGGGAACTCTGACCTGCTCAGCGCCGAGATCGCCGACAAGATGAAGAAGGCCGCGCCGTCTATGGCCTATGTCGAGGTTCCCGGCGTCGGACATGCGCCGATGCTGGACGAGCCGGATGCGCGGTCGGCGATCTTCGAGTTTCTGTCAGAGGTGCAGTGACAGGGACTTGCGCCTTGCCCGTCATCCTCGGGCTTGCCCCGAGGATCGAGCCGTCCGCCGCTGTGCCTCAACGGAGACGCACAGCTCGATCCGCCCCCGGCCCTCGGGTCAAGCCCGAGGGTGACGCTCTATGGAGTAGTGCTCAGTCCTTCGTCGGATCGACGCGGGATTTGTCGCCATAGGTCAGGGCCAGGAAGACGTCTTCCAGGTCCGGGTCTTCGGTGGTGATGTCGGCGATGGTCACGCCTGCCGCACGCACGGTGTTGATGACCTGTTCCACTGACGACTGGCCTTTCTTGTAGGTCACCGCGAAGGCCCCGCCGGGACGGGCCGTGACGACAAAGCCGTTCAGGACGGGCGGCACATCCTGCGGGGTCTCTGGCGTCACGACCACATTGCGGCTGTCCAGGCGGCGCAGCAGTTGCGGCGTCGGCTCGCAGGCCACCACCTCGCCCCGGTTGACGATGGCGATAGTGTCGCACAGCTCCTGCGCCTCTTCGAGGTAGTGGGTGGTCAGAACGATGGTGACCCCTTCCTCGTTGATGCGACGGACATAGGCCCACAGCTGGCGGCGCAGTTCGACGTCCACGCCCGCCGTCGGCTCGTCCAGGATCAGGATGGGCGGATTATGCACCAGGGCCTTGGCCACCATCAGTCGGCGCTTCATGCCGCCGGACAGGGCGCGGACATAGGCGTTGGCCTTGTCCGACAGGCCAAGCGCGGCCAGCAGTTCGTCGGAGCGGCGTTCATTCTTGGGCACGCCGTAAAAGCCCGCCTGGACTTCAAGCGACTCGCGCGGGGTGAAGAAGACGTCGGCGACGATTTCCTGCGGCACCACACCCAGGGCTGCGGCGGCGTCGCGCGGCTCCTTGTCGATGTCGCGGCCCCAGATGGTGACGGAGCCTTCGGACTTCTTCACCACCCCGGCCAGAATGTTGATCAGGGTCGATTTGCCCGCCCCGTTCGGGCCCAGAAGGCCGAACACCGATCCGCGCGGGATCACCAGATCGACGCCGCGCAGCGCCGTCTTGGGCGCCGCCTTCTTGGAACCGGCATAGGTCTTCTTGAGGCCCCGCACCTCTATGGCGTTGTCGGGCAGGGCGTAGGTCTCGGGCATGGTCAGGGCAAACTCGGCGCAGAAAGGCGAGCGCATAGGTAGGGGGCCGGCGACGGTTCGCCAAGTCCGCTGATCGGGCGTGCTCGGCGCGACCGCTGGCGACATCCAAATGAATAGCTATGCGTCAAACGACGGCAGCCCAGGTTTGACCTGACCGTCCGCTCCGCCTAGGAACGGCGCGAGCCTTCCAGACCCGGACCGGACCATGCCTCCCCGCCATCCCGACGCCATCATCCCCCCGCCCGAAGAAGTCGTGGTTTCGACCAAGCGCGTCGCGTGCGACGGCGGCGGCGGCGCCCTGGGCCATCCGCTGGTCTATATGGACATGGGCGAGGACGACTTCATCGAGTGCGGCTATTGCGACCGCCGCTTTGTCCTGTCGGCCCATCCGCACGACGAGAGCGAATATCTGAGCCCTGCCGCCCGCGCGCCCGAGGCCCACTGAGCCCCTTATCGGGCTTCGTCACCTCAGTTGAATCGCGATCACGCCCGGTCCTGTCTATAGAGGGCGCTGAATTGCGCCCTCCCCGGCACGGAGACTGAACCCTTGCGTTATCTGCACACCATGGTCCGCGTGAAGGACCTCGACGCCTCGCTGCATTTCTATTGCGACCTGCTGGGCCTGCAGGAGGTACGCCGCACCGAGCATGAGGCGGGGCGTTTCAGCCTGATCTTCCTGGCCGCGCCCAAGAATCTGGAGCAGTCGGCGGCGGAACGCTGCCCTGAGCTGGAGCTGACCTTCAACTGGGATACGGAAGACTATCCCGGCGGCCGCAACTTCGGCCACCTGGCCTATAAGGTCGATGACATCTACGCCGCCTGCCAGCGTCTGGCCGACGGCGGGGTGACCATCAACCGTCCGCCGCGCGACGGCCATATGGCCTTTGTCCGCTCGCCGGACGGCATCTCCATCGAACTGCTGCAGGAAGGCGAGCCGCTGGCCCCCGCCGAACCCTGGGCCTCCATGCCGAACACAGGCGTCTGGTGAGAATGCGGACGGCGCTGACGCTGACTGCGGCGGCCCTGACCCTGGCCGCCTGCGCGTCGACGACCGAGAGCAATATCGGCCGCACGGCCACCGAGCAGCTGCTGCTGGCCCGCGCCTCCGACCATGCCGTCGAGGGGCTGTCGCTTCCTTTGCCCGCAGCCTCCGCCGTCTTTGTCGATGACGCCTATTTCCAGGGCGAAGGCAGCCGCTACGCCGTCAGCGCCATTCGCGCGGCCCTGTCCGACGCCGGTTTCCGCATGGCCCGCACCAAGGACGAGGCGGATGCTGTGTTCGAAATCCGCGCGGGCGCCCTGTCGCTGGAGCAGATGCGCCGCGTCTTCGGCCTGCCGGACATGCGCATCCCGATCAACGAGAGCCTGAACGTCGTCTCCCTGCCCGAGCTGTCGGCCTACAGCTATCGCGACCGGGTGGGCGTCGCCGAGTTTTCGGGCTTCCTCTATGAGGCCAAGACGGGGGCGCCGCTGGGCGCGGTCCTGCCCATGATCGGCGCCTATCGCATCCGCAGCCACAAGGCCTTCATGGTGGTGTCGTGGGGCCAGCAACAGGCCGTGCCGGGGCAACGTGATCCGGGATCCAGCTGGAAGGAATTCTAACGGCTGACGCGGAGGCTCCAGCCGCCTATGTTCCGGCCATGACTGACGCCGCCGCTCCCGAGACTGACATCCCCCAAGCACGGGCCATGACCCAGGACGGCCCCCCGCTGCGCCTGTGGATGATCGACGCCTCGGCCTATATCTTCCGCGCCTATCACGCCCTGCCGCCGCTGACGCGCAAGTCCGACGGCCTGCCTGTGGGCGCGGTCCAGGGCTACTGCAACATGTTGTGGAAGCTGCTGAAAGACATGAAGGGCGCCGACGGCCCGACCCATCTGGTCGCCATCTTCGACCACTCGGAAAAGACGTTCCGCAACACCCTGTATGATCAATACAAAGCCCATCGCCCGCCGCCGCCCGAAGACCTGATCCCGCAGTTCCCGCTGGTGCGTGAGGCGACGGCGGCGTTCGGCGTTCACTGTGTCGAACTGCCCGGCTATGAGGCCGATGACCTGATCGCCACCTATGCCTGCAAGGCGCGCGATGCGGGCGGCGAGGCGGTGATCGTGTCGTCCGACAAGGACTTGATGCAGCTGATCGGCGGCGGCGTGGTCATGTGGGACCCGATGAAGGACCGGCGTCTGGCCGAGCCCGAGGTGTTCGAAAAGTTCGGCGTCGGTCCTGAGAAGATGGTCGATCTTCAGGCCCTGATCGGCGACAGCGTCGACAATGTGCCCGGCGCTCCGGGCATCGGTCCCAAGACGGCTGCCCAGTTGCTGGATGAATACGGCGATCTGGACACTCTGCTGGCGCGGGCGGGCGAAATCAAACAGCCGAAACGTCGCGAGACCCTGATCAATTTCGCCGACCAGATCCGCCTGTCGCGCGAACTGGTCCGCCTGACCTGCGATGCACCTGCGCCTGAGGCGATCGACGATTTCGCCGTGCGCGATCCCGATCCCGCGACCCTGTCGGCCTTCCTGGAGACGATGGAGTTCCGTTCACTGCAACGCCGGGTCGGCGACGGCAAGGCGGGCCCCAGCGAGATTTCGGCCTTCGCCCCCAAGCGTGCGCCGAACCTGAGCGCGCCGGTCGCCACCCCCCGCTACGGCCAGGAGGCCGCCGCGCCGACCGAAGTCCAGAGCTTCGACCACGACGCCTATGAATGCGTCCAAACCGAGGAGGCGCTGGACCGCTGGATTGCGCGGGCGGTCGAGGTCGGGGTGGTCGGGTTCGACACCGAGACGGACGCCCTGTCGGCGACCCATGCGGGCCTGTGCGGCGTGTCTCTGGCGGTGGGGCCGAACGAGGCCTGCTACATCCCCCTGACCCACGAACACGAGCCGCAGGCCAATGAAGGCGGTCTGTTCGGCGAGCCGGGCGAGGAGCGCGAGCCGATCCATCAACTGGACAAGCCGACGACCCTGGCCAAGTTGAAGACGCTGCTGGAAGACCCCTCGGTCCTGAAGGTTCTGCAGAACGCCAAATACGACATCGCCGTGATGGCGCGTCGGGGCATCCGCATCGCGCCCTATGATGACACCATGTTGATCTCCTATGTGCTGGAGGGCGGGCTGCACGGTCACGGCATGGACGAACTGGCGCGGCTGCACCTGGGCCACGAACCGATCCCGTTCAAATCGGTGGCGGGCGCGGGCAAGAGCCAGAAATCCTTCAAGCACGTCGGGCTGAAACCGGCGACAGGCTATGCCGCCGAGGACGCGGACGTGACCCTGCGCCTGTGGCGCATCCTGAAGCCGCGCCTGGCCCGCGAAGGCCTGTCGACAGTCTATGAGACGCTGGAGCGCGGGATGCCGACCGTGCTGGCGGACATGGAGCTGAACGGCGTCCGCATCGACCCCGATCGTTTGAAACGCCTGTCCAGCGAGTTCGGCCTGCGCATGGCCGAGCTGGAGGCTCAGGCCCATGAGATCGCCGGACGGCCCTTCAACATCGGCTCGCCCCGCCAGATCGGCGAGATCCTGTTCGGCGAACTGAACCTGCCGGGCGGCAAGAAGACCGCGTCCGGTCAGTGGGGCACCGACGCCAGCGTGCTGGAGGAACTGGCGCTGACGCACGACCTGCCGCGCGCCATTCTGGACTGGCGCCAGCTGTCAAAGCTGAAGGGCACCTACACCGACGCCCTGATCGCCGCCGCCGATCCAGCGACGGACCGGGTTCACACCAGCTATCAACTGGCCGCCGCCTCGACCGGGCGGCTGGCCTCGTCAGACCCGAACCTTCAGAACATCCCGATCCGCACCGAGACGGGGCGGGAAATTCGTCAGGCCTTCATCGCCGCGCCCGACCATGTGCTGATCAGCGCCGACTACAGCCAGATCGAACTGCGCCTCTTGGCCCATATCGGCGACATCCCTGAGCTGAAACGCGCCTTCAAGGCCGGGCTGGACATTCACGCCGCCACCGCCTCCGAGATGTTCGGCGTGCCGGTCGAGGGCATGCCGTCCGAGACGCGCCGCCGCGCCAAGGCCATCAACTTCGGCATCGTGTACGGCATTTCCGCCTTTGGACTGGCGGCCCAGCTGGGCATCGATCAGGGCGAGGCCGGGGCCTATATCAAGACCTATTTCGAACGCTTCCCCGGCATTCGCGGATATATGGACAAGACCAAGGCCGAGGTCCGCGAGGCGGGTTTCGTCTCCACCGTCTTCGGTCGCCGCATCCATATTCCGGCCATCCACTCCAAGTCGGGCGCAGAGCGTCAGTTCGGCGAACGTGCCGCCATCAACGCCCCCATCCAGGGGGCGGCCGCCGACATCATCCGCCGCGCCATGATCCGCATGCCGGGCGCCCTGGCCGACGCTGGTCTGAAGACCCGCATGCTGCTGCAGGTCCACGACGAACTGGTGTTCGAGGCGCCGGAAGCCGAGGCCGAGCGCGCCATCGTGATCATCAAACGGATCATGGAGAACGCCTCTGATCCGGCGGTCGTCCTGACCGTGCCGCTGGTGGTCGAGGCCCGCGCCGCCGCCAACTGGGATCAGGCCCACTGACGCCCGGAGCCGCCGAATGACCCTGCGCCAGCGCCATCTGTGGATCGCCATCGTCACTACGCTTGGGGTCTGGGGCCTGTATGGCTGGCGGCTGGTCGAACACATCCGGCTGGGTGATCTGGCCCGGTCGGGGTTTGCGGGCAAGATGGGCGGACTGTTCCTGCTGGGGCTGGTGCTGATCGTCGTGGCCGAAGGAACGCTGACCCTGATCGCGCGGCTTCTGCCCCATCCCGACACGCGCGAAGGCGCGGCGGAACGCAAGGCCACCCTTCAGGCCAGCCATATTTCGTTGATGGCCCTGATCGGCCTGATCACCCTGACGGCGGCGGTCTTGTTCGTTTTGGGCTGGATCGGTCAGACGGTCCTGTCGCGCCTGCTGACGGCCGTGACGCCCGCCAATCTGCTGGTTCTGATCGCAAACGGGCTGATGGCCTGCATCGTCGTGTCCGAGCTGATCCGTTTCTCCATGACCCTCGCCCTGCTGCGGGCGAGGCGTTAGATCACCGTCAAAGAGGAAACATCGCCATGGCCGACGCCTATTCCAACCTGCTGATCGAACGCCACCAAGACGGCTATGCGGTGGTGACCCTGAACCGGCCCGAGGCCCTCAACGCCCTGAATTCGGCGCTGTTCAAGGATCTGGCGGACTTCCTCGACAGCGTCGAACATGACGACAGCGTGCGCTGTCTGATCCTGACCGGATCGGGCGACAAGGCCTTCGCCGCCGGCGCCGACATCAAGGAGATGGCGGACCAGACCTACGCCCAGATGTATGCGGGGAACTTCTTCGCCCTGGGCCATGACCGGATCACGCGTTTCAGGAAGCCGATCATCGCCGCCGTCAACGGCTTCGCCCTGGGCGGGGGGTGCGAACTGGCCATGCTGTGCGACTTCATCATCGCCAGCGACAAGGCCAAGTTCGGCCAGCCGGAGATCAATCTGGGCGTGGCGCCCGGCATTGGCGGCTCGCAGCGCCTGACCCGTCTGGTGGGCAAGTCCAAGGCCATGGACATGGTCCTGACCGCCCGGATGATGGATGCCGCCGAAGCGGAGCGCGCCGGTCTGGCCTCGCGCGTCTTCCCACACGACACCCTGCTGGACGAGGTCCGCAAGATCGCCGCCAAGATCGCCGCCCAAAGTCCGCTGGCCGTCATGGCCAACAAGGAGATGGTCAACGCCGCCTTGGAGACGACCCTGACCCAAGGGGTTCAGTTTGAACGCCGCCTGTTCCACTCCCTCTTCGCCTTCGAGGACCAGAAGGAGGGCATGGCCGCCTTCGTCGAAAAGCGGAAACCCGAATTCAAAGGGCGCTGATCGGTCAACCGATCGCCGTCTTCCGGCGTTAGAGACGGGTCATGATCCGTCTCTTCGCCGTCCTGTTTGCGTCCCTGTTCCTGGTTCTGCCCGGCGCCGCCTGCGCCCAGACCGTGCCGGGCATTCCGTTCACGCCGTCGGCGCCGCCGGTTTTCCAGTCGAACCGGATCATCGTCGAGACGCGTGGCGCCGGCCCGGATATCATTTTCATTCCGGGTCTGGGCTCGACAGCGGACGCCTGGCGCTCCACGGCGGCCCAGCTTCAGGGGCGCTACCGGGTCCATCTGGTCACCCTGCGCGGGTTCGGTCAGACCAACATCGGCGGCAACGACAGCGGGGGCTTGGCTGGGCCCGCAGCCTCTGAAATCGAACGCTTCATCCGTACACAGAAGATCGAGCGCCCAGCCGTCATCGGTCACTCGCTGGGCGGCCAGATCGCCATTCGCGTCGCCGCCGACATGGGCGACCGGATCGAGCGTGTGATGGTGGTGGACTCCGCGCCCTTCTTCCCGGCCCTGGTCGATTCCCGCGTCACATCAGACCAGATCGAGCCGATGGCGCGCCTGGGCTATCAGGCCCTGATGCTGTTCGGCGATCAGGCGCTGAAGTCCCAGGTGGCGAACCTGGGCGGCGATCTGGGGCTGGCCGGAGACATGGTGTTTGGCGGCCTTGGTCTGCAGGGCGGCGACCGGCGCGTGCTGGCCCAGGGCCTGTACGAAGCCCTGACCGTCGATCTGCGCCTTCGCCTGCGTCAGGTCACGGCGCCGATGACGGTGGTCTATGGCTGGACGCCAGACACCAACAGCCCCCGCAACCGTCTGGAAGGTCTGTACCGCTACGGCTTCAGCAACCTGCCCCGACCCGCCCGTTTCGAACGGATCGAAGGCGCCGATCATCAGGTGATGATCGACCAACCCGCCCGGTTCCAGGAAGCGGTCGAGCGGTTTTTGAGCTGATCTAGCGGGCGGCCAAGCCCGCAATCCAGGCGCGCAAAGCGGCGTCATCGGTCATGTCGCCTTCAAACAGGCGATCGGGCCGCTGCGGTTCATTGTTGCCGCGCGCCCGGCCGCGATAGACTTTCATCGGCAGGGCGATCTGCGCCAGGCCGCTGGGCAGAACCGGATTACGGATGTCCATATAGACGGTGTCGGCGGTGGTCTCGCGTCCAACCTGAACGGCGCCAGCGGCCTTCCATAGGTCGACAGCGTCCAGACAGGCCGAGCCGCAGCTTGAATCGGTCAGGACATAGGTCGGACCTGCCATCAATTGGGGCGCGGGTGCGGGGGGCGTGACCGGGGCGCCGGTGTCATCGTTTGCATCGCGCCAATAGACTTGGCCTTCCGCTTGCGCCGCCTTCATGCCTGTCACCACTCTTTCGGCCCAGGCGATCATCTGCGGCTGGCCGTTTGCGGCGCGCAGCTGGTCGAGAAAGTCTGATATCTGGGCCAGATTGCCGTCCGAGGCGCGCCACTCGACAGCCTCAATCGCCGGTTCCGAGTGGGCGGCCATCCAGTCGTCCCCCCACAGAATCTGCGCCATCAGTTCGCTCCAGTGCGAGGAGCCGCCGCCGTTGCCGCGCACGTCAAGCACCACATAACGGGCTGCGCGCAAGGACGCCTGCCGGACCTTCATTTCTTCGATCAGGGCGGTCAGTTTGGCGTAGGTTTCGCCTGAAGGATCGCCGTTGAAGGAGGGCGTCGAAATCCACAAACCGCCGTCGTCCAGGGTGATGATGCCGAAGTCGAGTGCTCTGCTCTGAATCAATCGGGTGCGGCGCGCGCCCAGATCATCTGGCGTGGCGCGCCAGTTCAGGCTGTAGGTCTTGGTCGCCCCGTCGGTCTCGAACCGGCACTGGCGCATTTCGCTGATCCACGGGTTTTGGGCGTTGAGGAACATCCAGTCGCCGAAAAGGACGTGCTGCGCTTCCAGGAACCAGCGGCCGCGGAACTGACCGATGCGTTGTTCAGCCAGGGCTTCTGCAGCCAGGCCGTCGCAGTCGATCAGCCGGGCGCCCAACGGCGGGGTCGTGGAATCGGCCTCGTCCCGGTCGGCGACCACCTGATCGGCGCCGCGATAGATCGTTAGAAAGCCGGGCCAGCGGGTGGCGAAGCTGTAGCCCGGCTGCGTCACATTGATGCCGACATGACCGTCTTCGAAACTGGCGACATAGGCGCGCAGCGCCCACCACCAGCCGCCTGCGTCAGTTGTCGTCTTGGCGCGTTCGAGGGCGAGCTCCAGCCCCCGGTCGAGCCGAGGGCGGAAGGCGGGGTTCAGCGGGTCATGCGTCCCTGGATGGCTGTCCACCATGATGTCGTGAAGGCCCGTTGCGTCCTGGACCAGGGTCGCCGACCAGTCGCGGGGCTGGTCCATCGGCTTGAGTGTTTCAGCTGTGGCGGCCTCGGGCTGGCTTTGGTTCTGAGCCTGAACCGCGCTTGTCATCGCCAAGCAGGCTGCGCCCGCCGCCAGGAATTGTTTCACGTTTAGTCCCCTCACTCGTCTCAAATCAAACCTAGCAGCGCAGCTGAGCCTCGCCAGTTAAGCTTTGGTCATGGATGCCCGTCATCCGAGGGCGGCCAGCGTCTCCAGCACGCCCTTGCCGTAACGGTCCAGTTTCGACTGGCCGACGCCGGGCAGGGCGCCCAGGCTGGCCATGTCGCCGGGCTCGGCGTGGGCGATCTCCAACAGGGTCTTGTCCTGGAAGATGACATAGGGCGGGACGTGCTGCTCTGAGGCGCGGTCGCGGCGCCAGGCGCGCAGGGCCTCGAACCGGGCGCGGACGTCGGCGTCCATCGTCTCCAGCGCGGCGTTGCGGCCTTCGCCCGTGCGGTCGCGGCGACGCGGGGCGGCCTCGGCGCGAAGGGGCGCGCGACGGACCTCGACCTGGCGTTCGGACTTATAGACGGCGCGCACGGCCTCGGCGTCGCCCAGACCCACCAGCGGCTTGCCGTCATTGGGATCTTCGACCAGCAGGCCGTCGAACAGCAGATGATCGACAATCTCGCGCCATGAGGTCAGCGAGATCTCACGCCCGATGCCCCAGGTGGACAGCTGTTGCTCCCACGGCTGCACGTCCTTGGTGCGGCCCGTCAGGTGATCGACGACGCGGTTGCGCCCGAACCGTCCGCCCAGCCGCTGCACCGCCGCCAGCGCCTTCTGGGCCGGGACCGTGGCGTCATAAAGCTGGGGCGGGTCGCCGCAGATGTCGCAGACGCCGCACGGCGCTGCGTCCTGTTCTCCGAAATAGCGACGCACGGCCTGCGGGCGGCAGACGCCGCCGTCCAGCATGGCGAACAGCTGGCGCGTCTTTCGGACCTGGACCTGTTTGATCTCTTCGGCCATCGGGCGGCTGTCGAGGCGTCGCAGCGACCAGGCGATGTCGGACGGGCCATACAGGGTGATGCCCTCGGCCGGTTCTCCGTCACGGCCCGCGCGTCCGATCTCCTGCCAGTAGGCCTCAAGGCTGCCGGGCGGATCGGCGTGAATGACGAAGCGGACGTCGGCCTTGTCCACGCCCATGCCGAAGGCGATGGTGGCGACCATGACCGCGCCGTCCTCGGCCAGGAACCGCTCCAGCCGCCGGTCGCGTTCACGCGTGTCCATGCCGGCGTGATAGGCGATGGCGTTGGTCCCGGCGTCGCGCAGCGCCTGGGCTACGCGGTCGCAGCCGTCGCGGCTGCCGCAATAGACCACGCCCGACTTGCCGCGCCGTTCGCGAACCAGTTCGATGACGCGGGCGTCGGTCTTGGCGCGCGACGCATTCTCCTTGCGCTCGGCCGACAGTTGCAGGTTCGGGCGGGCGAAACTGTCGACGAAGACCCGGGCCTCCTCCAGCCGCAGCGAACGCAGGATGTCGTCGCGGGTGCGGGCGTCGGCGGTGGCGGTGACGGCGATGCGCGGCACGTCGGGGAACCGCTCGGCCAGCAGGCCCAGATTGCGGTAATCCGGGCGGAAGTCGTGGCCCCATTGGCTGACGCAGTGGGCTTCGTCGATGGCGATCAGGCTGAGGGGCAGCTCCGACAGCCGGTCCAGCATGGCGCCCGCCGCCAGACCTTCGGGCGAGACATAGAGCAGGTCCAGTTCGCCCGACCGGGCCGCGCGCCAGATGGCCGAACGCTCGTCCAGGGACACGCCGGAATCCAGACGGGCGGCGGCGACGCCCTGCTGTTTCAGCGCCTCGACCTGGTCGGTCATCAGGGCGATCAGGGGCGACACCACGAGACCCAGCCCGGGGCGCAGGATGGCGGGGATCTGATAGCAGACGCTCTTGCCGCCGCCGGTCGGCAGAACCGCCAGAACATCACGCCCGGCCAGGATTTCGGTCACCACCTGACCCTGCAGCCCCCGGAAGTCGCCGTGGCCCCAGACGCGGGCCAGCAGGGCGCGCGCGTCTTCCAGCGTCTGGCTCTCGGCATAGGTGGGCAGGGTCTGCGTGGCGGTCATCCTTCAGGCGTGCTCTGTTTGTTCCAGCAACAACATCCGCCCGACCGTTTGCACAGCCGGGCGTCGCGACGCCGATCAGGCGAAAGTCTCAGTGGGCGGGCGAGGCGGCGAACTGGCCGCCGACGCGGTATTTCCACAGATAGGTCGGCGCGGTGGATTCCATGCCGGTCGTGTGGGTGACGCCCAGATCGGCCAGGGTGGCGGCGTTCGGTGAGACGACGTTGTCGTGCTCCAGCATCAGCACCTGATCGCGCGTCAGCGGCGGGGTCACGCCCAGAACGCCGACTAGCGACAGCAGCGAACCCAGCGGCTTGGCCACGAAGAAGGGCAGGGGCGCCAACAGGCGATTGCGGCCCGTCTCGCGACGCACCAGCTCCAGAATTTCGCGGAAGCTGTAGGTCGACGGTCCGCCCAGCTCAAAGGTCTTGCCAACCGCGTCGCCGCGGATGACGCCGCGGGCGATGGCCTCGGCGACATCGCCGACATAGACGGGCTGGAACTTCGTCTCGCCGCCGCCGATCAGCGGCAGGACGGGCGAGAAGGTCGCCATGGCGGCGAACCGGTTCAGGAAGCCGTCGCCCGCGCCGAACACCAGCGACGGACGCAGGATCACCGCACCGGGATAGACGGCGCGAACCTCAGCCTCGGCCTGGGCCTTGGAGCGGCCATAGGCGGAGGGGCTGTTGGCGTCGGCGCCGATGGCGGAGATCTGGACCAGGCGTTTGACGCCCGCAGCCTTGGCGGCCTCGGCGATGGTCTTGGCGGCCTCGACATGGACGGCCTTGAAGGCGCGCTTGCCGCCGCCTTCGTGCAAGACACCGACCAGATTGACCACGGCGTCGGAGCCGCGCACGGCGGCGGCCACATCAGCGGGATTGGTGACGTCGCAACGCAGGAACTGAATCTGGCCGGGATCGCCCAGCGGCTGGATCTCGATGGCCAGGACGGGGTTGCGCACGGCGATGCGGATGCGCCAGCCGCGACGGGCCAGGGCGCGCACGGCCTGCGACCCGATGAAGCCCGATCCTCCGAAGAGGGTCACGACGCCGGGGGCGAGGTCAGCCATGGGAAATCTCCAGTCGAAATCAGTGTCGGCGGGATAGACGATAGGCCGCCGCGCCGCAACGCACATCCGCCCCTCCATCCAGCGACGAAGGGGCGGATGCGTTGGTCAGGGCCGACCGACCAGGGCGTCGACCGAACCGGCCGTCACCGGGTGATACAGCGGCCGCGCCTCGGCGTAGATGCGGCGCGCCTGGGCGCGGCCCCAGTCGCCTTCGTTCCACAGCGTCTGGAACAGGGGCAGGACGAACTTGCGGCGTCCCTGGCTGGTCAGGAACTTCTCGGCCGTGACGACCGAGGGCTGATAACGGTGGGCCAGGGCGATCTGCAGCCAGGCGAAGATCAGTTCGCTGTTGCCCTCATTGGCCAGGTTCAGGGTCGACTGCAGGTCGCCCAGCTGTGCATCGGTCAGCCAGTCGGCGTTGGCGGCCAGACCTTGCGGGCGCCAGCTGAGGAAGCGCTGGCGCTGCCGGGTGTTCCAGCCTGACCAGGGGATGGCCGAGGCCGGGCCCTTGTTCTGGAAGAAGGCGACGGCGGCGACATCCACCGGCTCGAACGCATGGGACACAGGGGCGACGGCATTGGACGGCAGGCCGGGCTGATAGACCCATTCGTCCAGCTTCAGCGCGGTTTCCAGACGGGCGTCGCCCTTCACCAGATGGGCGCGGATGTCGTCCAGGAACATGGCCGTGGTCATCGGGCGATAGGCGTTGCGGTCGAAATAGCCCCGCATCCAGGCATCGAACTTCTCACGCCCGGCGATGCCCTCGATGGTGCGCAGGAAGGCGGCGCCCTTGTCATAGGCGATGGTGTTCATGCCGTCGTCGGGATCGCGGCCCGTCAGGTTGAGATGCAGTTTGGTGTCGTCGGCGGGCAGGCTCTTCAGCTCGTCCTGCAGACCGTCCCAGGCCAGGACCTGCTCCTGCACCGCCAGGTCATGACCATAGACGGACTCCATGATCCGGTTCTCGAAGTAGGAGGTGAAGCCCTCGTTCAGCCAGAAGTCGTTCCAGGTGGCGTTGGTGACCAGATTGCCCGACCAGGAGTGCGCCAGTTCGTGCGCGACCAGCGACACCAGCGACCGGTCCCCGGCGATGATGGTCGGGGTGGCGAAGGTCAGCTTGGGGTTCTCCATGCCGCCGAACGGGAAGCTGGGCGGCAGGACCAGCAGGTCGTACCGGCCCCAGCGATAGGGGCCGTAAAGCTTCTCGGCGGCGGTGACCATGGCGGCGGTCGGCTCCAGCTCCCACTGGGCGGCGGCCAGACGACTGGGCTCGGTCCAGACGCCGGTGCGGTTGTCGAAGGGCGCAAAGGCCAGTTCCCCGACGCCCAGGGCGATCAGATAGGGCGGGATCGGATTGTTCATCCGGAAGCGCCAGGTCTTCTGGCCGTTAGGCGCCGCTTCGCCCTCAGGCGTCAGGTGGTCGGCGCTCATCACCACCGTCAGGTCGGCGGGGGCGGTGATGCGGGCGGAATAGGTCTGGCGGATGCCGGGGCTGTCCTGGGTCGGCACCCAGGTGCGGGTCAGGATCGCCTGGCCCTGGCTGAACAGATAGGGTTTCTGTCCGCCCGCCGTCTGGGCCGGGGTCAGCCATTGCAGGGCGGCGGCGTCAGGGCGGGTCGAATAGCGGACGATGATCTTGCGGCGCCCGTCGCCCTCGGCGGCCGGGAAATGAACCGTCAGGGGCTGGCCCTTGATGGCGTCGTCTGCGCCGATGTCGAAGCGCAGAGGCTGGCCCGCCGCATCGCTGACCGACTGGATGTCGAGGTTGCGGATGTCCAAGATCACTTCGCCGGCGTTCGGCGCCGTCAGCAGGTCCAGGGTCGCCGTGCCGGACAGGGTCTTGGCCTGGAAGTTCGCCGTCAGGTCTAGCGCCACATCGACGACGCGGGCGATCTCGGGGCGGCCATAGGTGTGGCTGTCGACAGCCTGCGGGCCGGGCGAGGGGGCGATGGCGGGCGGCGTCATGGAAGCCCCTCCGGTCGTGGTGGAGCAGGCGCTCACGCCCAGCGCGGCGGCGAGGGCGAGGGCGGAGACGAGACCGAAGGCTTTGCGCTTCATCGAGACTTTCCGGGTTCTGACCAGAGGATTGGCCGGAGAACGCGCGGAAACGGCGAAAAGATCAAGTCTTGGGTCGTCGCATCCTTCGCGGCCCCTGGGTCAGGCGCCGGGCAGAGGCTTGGCGTGATGGGCCTGGAACAGTCGCCCCCGCTCGGCATACAGGACGCAGGCCAAGGCGATCAGGCCCATGGCCGTGAAGCCCACCGCCATAGGCGTCACCGTGCCATTGAACTGCTGGCCGATGGCGAAGCCCAGCAGGGAGCCGATGATGGTGGAGATGAAGCCCTGGATCGAGGCGGCGGTGCCCGCGATATGGCCCATGGTCTCCATGGCCATGGCCCCGAAATTACCCGCGATCATGCCGAAGCAGAACATGGTCAGGGTCTGAAGAATGGCGAAGGTCCATATGGATTCATGCCCCGTCAGGGTCACCAGCGCATGGATGCCCGCAATAGAGGTGAAGCCGATCAGGGCCGTGTGCGAAATCTTGCGCGACCCCAGGCTGACGACCAGGCGGGCGTTCAACAAGGAGGCCGCCGCGATCCCGCCCGCGATCAGGGCGAAGACGGCGGGGAAAATGGCCTCGGCATGGAAGACGTCGGCGAAGATCTGCTGCGACGAGTTGATGAAGCCGAACAGGGCGCCGGTGACGGCCGTCATGGCCAGGGTGTAGCCCATGGCGGTGCGGTCGGTCAGGGCGGTCTTGTAGGCGGAAACCAGACGGCTGAACTGGATGGGCAGACGATCCTCCGGCTTCTGGGTCTCGGGCAGACGCAGCGACGCCCAGACGATCAGGCTCACCCCGACCAGGCCCAGACCGCCGAAGATCCAGCGCCACGGCCCGACCAGCATGATCAACTGACCGATGGAAGGCGCCAGGATCGGCACGCCCAGGAAGACCAGGAAGCTGAAGGACATGACGCGGGCCATGGTGCGGCCTTCATAGCGGTCGCGCACGATGGAGACGGCCAGAACGCGGGTGCAGGCGCTGCCCAGTCCCTGGCCGATGCGGGCCAGGATCAGCATGTCGAAGGTGGGCGCCATGGTCGCCAGCAGGCTGAACACCACATAGATGCCGACCCCGACCAGCAGCACGGGCTTGCGCCCGAAACGGTCCGCCAGTGGTCCGTAGATCAGCTGCGCTCCGCCAAATCCCAGCAGATAGGCGGTGACCACCCACTGGCGGTCATTGTCGTTCACCAGACCCAGGTCTTCGGCGATGTGCGGCAGGGCCGGCAGCATGGCGTCGATGGCCAGGGCGTTCAGCGCCATCATCAGGGCGACGATGCAGACGAACTCGACGAAGCCGAGCTCCTTCTTCGGGGCGGATGACGCGGGGGAAGCGGACATGGGGCTCCAGATGCGCCGCCAAGCCCGGATGCGCAACCGCACAGCCATGACAAGTTGCTGCAACGCAACGAAATCGAGCTTGAACGCGTGGCGCCTCGCCATTGTCATGAAGCTTCGCTAGAGGAAGTCATGACAGAACAAATGACAGCACAGGCGGCGCTGGACCGCCTCGAAACCCTCTACACCCAATCCGTGACCAACCTGCGCGACGCCGTGCGGGATTTCGTCAACACCGGCGAGCGGCCCGACCCGCTGAAACGCGCCGAAGGGGTGTTCGCCTATCCCGAACTTCGCATCCGCTGGGACGGGGATCGCCCCCAGGACCTGGCGCCGCGCGCCTATGCCCGGCTGTCGCGCCAGGGCAGCTATTCGACCACCGTCACGCGGCCGGACCTGTTCCGCCCCTATCTGACCGAGCAGCTGGGCCTGCTTGAGGAAGAATACGGCGCGACCTTCGAGGTCGAGGTCTCGCGTCAGGAAATCCCCTTCCCCTATGTGACCGACGGTCTGGAAGTGGCGCTGGACCGTTCGATGACGGCGGCCCTGGCTCGCTGGTTCCCGACGACGGACCTGGCCCATATCGGCGACGAAATCGCCGATGGCCTGTTCGAGCCGGGCGGCGACTTCCCCCTGTCGCATTTCGACGGCCTGCGGACCGACTTCTCTCTGGCGCGGCTGAAGCACTACACCGGCACGCCGGTCGACGATGTTCAGTCCTATGTCCTGTTCACCAACTATAATCGCTACGTCGATGAGTTCGTGCGCTGGGCCATCGAGCAGCTGCAGACGCCGGGTTCGCCCTACGAAACCCTGTCGTGCGCAGGCGGCATCGTCATCACGCGCGATACGCCCAACCCAGAGGCGGCGATCAGCGACACGGCCTGGAAGAAGCACCAGATGCCGGCCTATCACCTGACGGCGCCGGGCAATCAGGGCGTGACCCTGGTCAACATCGGCGTCGGCCCGTCCAACGCCAAGACCATCACCGACCACCTGGCGGTCGTACGTCCCCATGTGTGGCTGATGATCGGTCACTGCGGCGGCCTGCGCGCCAGCCAGACCATCGGCGACTATGTGCTGGCCCACGCCTATCTGCGTGACGACCATGTGCTGGACGCGGTTCTGCCGCCGGACATCCCCATCCCCTCGATCGCCGAGGTCCAGCGCGCCCTGTACGACGCCACCAAGTCGGTCAGCGGCATGCCGGGCGACGAGGTCAAGCTGCGCCTGCGCACCGGCACCGTCGTCACCACCGACGACCGGAACTGGGAGCTGCGCTATTCCAAGTCGGCGCTGCGCTTCAACCAGAGCCGCGCCGTCGCCATCGACATGGAAAGCGCCACCATCGCCGCCCAGGGTTACCGCTTCCGCGTGCCCTACGGGACGCTGCTGTGCGTGTCGGACAAGCCGCTGCACGGAGAGATCAAGCTGCCGGGCCAGGCCAACCGCTTCTACGAAGGCTCGATCTCCGAACACCTTCAGATCGGCATTCAGGCCGTGGACCTGCTGCGCAACGAAGGCCCGCGCCTGCATTCCCGCAAGCTGCGCGCCTTTGACGAGCCGCCGTTCCGCTAAGCCTTCATCCGCCCGGTCCGTGAGCTGCGGATCGGGCGGATATGATCTCTATAAAAAGAACTTTACAAAATAAAGCAAATGACTGATCCTGAGCTCATCAGGTTCAGGAGGACGCCCCATGGCGCGCGACAATCAGGCTATTCAGGACGACATCGCCTATATGCGGGCGCTGGCGCACGAGGGGCGGCACGCCCCGCTGCTGGCAGGGCCGATACTGGTCGCGGCCGCCATCATTTTCGGGATAGCCAGCCTGGGCCAATGGGTCATGCAGGCAGGCTTGGTCGAGGCGGGGCCATGGGCGCCCCTGTGGCTTTGGGTCGGCGCGGGCGTGGTCTTCACAGCCGTCCTGACCGTATTGATCGGACGCATCAAGACGCGGCCCGGCGCCCACTCCTCGGCCAATCGCGCCGTGGGCGCCGCCTGGTCCGGCGTAGGATATGGCATATTCGCCACCTGGCTGGCCCTGGCCGCCCTGTCAGTGAAGACCGGCAACTGGTCGTGGATGGCGGTCATGCCGACGGTGGTGCTGGTCGCCTATGGCTCGGCCTGGATGATCGGCGCTGCGATGACCCGCACCCGCTGGATGGGCTGGACTGCCCTGCTGGCCTATGTCGGCGGCGTCGCTGTAGCCTGGTTCATCGACAGTCCGGCCATCTATCTGGTTTTCACGGTCGTTCTGATCGCCGTGGCCCTAATCCCGGGCCTGATCCTGATGCACCAGGAACCGGCTGAGGTCATCTGATGGCGGACGACTTCGACATCAGCCGCATCGACGAGGTCATTCACGGCCGCATCCGACTGGGCATCATGGCCTTCCTGTCGGGCGCGGAGACGGCAGACTTCACCAGCCTGAAGGCCCGGCTGCAGACCACGGACGGCAATCTGTCCGTCCACCTGCGCAAGCTGGAGGAGGCGGGCTTCGTCAAGGTGGACAAGAGCTTCAAGGGACGCAAACCCCTGACCGAGGCCAGTCTGACCGAGGTCGGCCGCACCGCCTTCGTCGCCTATCTGGATGCGATGTCGCAACTGCTGCCAGAACGGTGAAGACGCGCTAGAAGCTCCCCATGAGCAGCCGCCTTCTGACCTTCGACGCCATCGACAACTTCCGTGACTATGGCGATTACGCCGTTGGAGCCGGGCTGCGTCTGCGGCCCGGCCTTCTGTTGCGCTCGGCCCACCATGCCCGGGCCAGCGACGCGGATCTGGAGCGGGTGAAGGCGTTGAACATCGGCAGGGTGGTCGACCTGCGCCGGGCGGGCGAACGCCGCGACCAGCCCTCGCGCAGGCCCGAAGGTTTCGACGCCCAGGTGATCGCCGGAACGGTCGATGACGGCATGGAGGCGCCGCACATCACCTTTCTCAAGACCGAAGACCTGACGCCGGAATCCGGGCGGCGGTTCATGACCGGCACCTATCGCCGCCTGCCGTTCGACGTGTCGCATCGGGATGTTTTCAGCCGCTATTTCCGCGCCCTGGCCGAGACGGATCGGCCCGTGTTGATCCATTGCGCGGCGGGCAAGGATCGCACCGGTTTTCTGGCCGCCCTGACCCATCATCTGTTGGGGGTTGCACGCGAGGACCTGATCGAAGATTTCCTGCTGACCAACGCCGCCGTCGATCTGGACCGACGCGCCCCGTCCGTCGCCCGCCAGTTGGAGAAGATGACCGGCCGCGCCGCCTCGCATGAAGCCGTGGTCGCCTTTCTGGGAGTGGAGCCGGACTATCTGGACGCCGCCTTCGCCGAAATCGAAAAGCGCAACGGCTCGCTGGACGCCTATCTGGAACAGGTGCTGGGCGTGGATGCGGCCCTGCGCGACCGGATCACGGCGCGTCTGTCGGCGTGAGCCAGGGACTGAACCACGTCGTCACCCGCAGCCATCCATGGGTGGAGCCTCTGCATGTCGTCGCCGGACTGGGCGGCGGCGACGGTGTTCTGGCCCTCTTGTCGGATGGTGGTCCGGGCGGGCGGTGGTCCCATGTCGGGGCTGAGCCGGATCGCGTGTCTGTCGGCATGGTCGATGATGCGGCCCTGTTCGAAACCTTGCGCGATCCGGGCTTTGGTCCCGGCACGGTCGGGCTGGCGGCCTATGATGCGGGCGCACGTCCGGCGACAGGACAGCGGCAGGCGATCTGGCCCGATCTGATGCTGGCGCGCTACCCGGCCCTGCTGACCTTTGACCATCATGAGCGATCCGTCAGCATCATAGGCCGTGGCCTGACGCAGGCCGCCGCCCAGGCCGCCGCCGGTCGAGCGGAGGTGTGGCTGTACGGTGCAATGCGGCCCCACGCCCGCCCTGCTCCCGCTGAAACCTTTGAGGCGGAGGCGTCCGAGAGCGCTTACCGTGCCGTCGTGACCGATGTCGTGTCTCGCATCGCGGCGGGCGAACTGTTTCAGGCCAATATCGCCCGCGCATGGTCCGGCGTTCTGAAGCCCGACGCCGATCCTTTCGACGTCTTCCTGCGCCTGCAGCAGGGGCGGGCGTCACCGTTCGGGGCCTATTGGCGGATCGGCGGCCGGGCCTTGGCGTCTAACTCCCCCGAGTTGTTCCTGGCCTTCGACGCCGCGACGGGCCGCATCGAGGCCCGTCCGATCAAGGGCACGCGCCCCCGCGCCGCCGACCCCGTTCAGGACGCCGCCCAGGCCGCCGATCTTCTGGCCAGCGCCAAGGACCGGGCCGAAAACCTGATGATCGTCGACCTGATGCGCAATGATCTGGCCCGCGCGTCGCTGCCCGGTTCGGTGCGTGTCGAAACCCTGTTCGCGGTCGAAAGCCACCCCACGGTCCATCATCTGGTGTCGACCGTGACGGCGCGCGCTGCGCGGGGCGTCACCCCTGCCGATCTTCTGGAGGCGACCTTCCCGCCGGGCTCCATTACGGGCGCGCCGAAGCATCAGGCGATGAAAGTGATCGCAGGCCATGAACCGCCGCGCGGTCCCTGGTGCGGTTCGCTGTTTCTGATCGAAGTGGACGGCGGCCTGACCGCCTCGGTCCTGATCCGCACGGCCTCGTTCGAACTTACCGACAGCGGCTGGCGTTACCGCACCCTGGCCGGAGCTGGGATCGTGGCAGACAGCGATCCTGAGGCCGAATGCGCCGAAACCGACGCCAAGATATCCGCCCTGCGGGACGCCCTGATCGCGGGCTTGGCCTAGCTGCAGGCTCGGATGCAATCCACCGTATTGGTGTTGCGCGGCTGTAGATAGGTCGTGTGCTTGAAGTTGGTGAGCGCCGGCATGACGTAGCCCAGGGGCGACTTATAGGCGTAGTAGGCCTCGGTGATGATCACGGTCTGGCCCGGCGCGATCAAGTCGTCCGGCACAGAGGCTTCGCTGAGCGTCATTGGCGACATGCCGTCGCCCTTGCTCCAGTCCAACTGCAGTTTTGTGGCGGAGATACGTGTGACGCTGGTCACACGCTGCTTCAGCGTCGTCACCGGAAAGGGCGCCATGATCTGACCGCCGATGCCGAAGACATTGGTGAAGCCTGCCTGATCAAGCGAACTGTTCTGGGTCACCAGATCGCCGACCATGGCGGCGACATGGTTGGTGCGCTTCATGGCCATATAGCCTTGGCAAACCTCCGCCACGCCGACGTAGATCAGGATCATCACGGGCGCCAGGATGGCGAACTCCACCGCCGCGAGCCCCCTGGTGTCCCGCGCCAGCCTGCTGAGGAGGTTTCGACCCATCGTCATTTACAGGTTGCGCTGCCAGAGCCGGACTGGGTGAAGGGTTCGTTCTTGAACGCGGTCGTCGCCTGCAGCAGGGTGGTGCGCTGATCGCCGACGCGGGCAATGGCCTGATCAAGAATGGGCGTGATCACCGGCTGGCGATACCAGACCCGAGCCAGAACCAGACTGCCGGGGCCGCCGCCATTATAACAGTCCTTCAGATCTTCAGGCTTGGAAGGCGCTGGAAGTTCGGTGTTGAACGAGCCGATGACGCGCACATCGACGGTCGCGCGCGTTTGGCAATCGCCAGACCAGACGCTCATGCGGCTGCAGACTTCCTCCTTGAAGCGTGCGGCGTCGAAACCCTGGGCGTCCGCCTGGCCGGTGCGGATCATCCGGCCGGTGTCCATGGTCGCGGCCTCCAGCACGGAATCCAGCACAAAGACCATGGCGAGCTCCATGATCGCGCCCAGAAGCAGAAAGAAGGGAGCGGCGACCAGCGCGAACTCCACCGCCGCAGTACCCTGCGTCGCCTTACTGAATCTGCGAGCGAAACCCATCGGACGAAGGGTCAAGGCGCAGTCGAACGGGCGGCGCCGCTGTCGCCTGCCGTGCGCACGCTGGGCGCGCAACTCGCGCCGCACGCCATTTCCGTCGCCTGGGCGCCGCGCCATACCCGGACAGAGCCGGTCGAACCTGCGGTGACGACGATGTCGCGCTGGAACAGGGTGCGTCCGATGGCGTCGACGGCGACAACCTGGGTAACGCCATAACCCTTGCCCGTGATGAACAGGGTGTTGGCGTCCACGACCGTGACGTCGGCGATCTGCGGATTGCCGACGATCACCGAAGCCGCGCCTCCGGTCAGACGAACGCGGGCGGAACGGTCGATCTCCACATTCATCGTGCTCGCCTGCGCCCAGGACATGGACGGAGTCGTGACGGCGGCGAGGGCGAGAACGAGGCCGAGAGCGGCGGAAGTGCGGGACATGGTGATGCCTGATGAACGGCGCGCACGCGCGTGGTGACGCGCAAGATGCGTCAGTATTTCTCAACAAAGACTGAAGCCAGGAAAACAGAGGTCTTGGATATTTTTTCAAGTAAATATCGCAGTAACCAAACCTCATGACGCGGCTTTAACTCGCGTCGGGCATTTTGATCCTGCGTTTGGGGGTCAAGCGGGCATCCGGCTCCCCCCGCCAAGTTGCTCGCTGATCTACTTTGAAAGGGATCCAAAATGACCAAGTTTGTTTCGCGTTTCGTTAAAGACGAGTCCGGCGCCACCGCCATCGAATACGGCCTGATCGCAGCTCTGATCGCCGTCGTCATCATCGGCGCCGTGACCGCTCTGGGCGGCCAGCTGAAGACCACGTTTGAGGCCATCACCACGGGCATTACGCCGAAGAAATAATGCCGACTAAATATTATAGTCGTGTTGAGGGTCAGAGCGACATCGCTCTGACCCTTTTCGTTTGCGGTACGAAACTCGGCCTTAATGTCTGTTGGTTAGGGTGCCGCTCATGGACGTCGCCACTCTCATCGCCTTGGGCGTAATGCCTGCTCTTGTCATCGTCGGTGGATTGCATGACCTGCTGACCATGAAGATTCCGAACTGGGTTTCGATCGCGCTGACCTTGCTGTTCTTTCCCGTCGCTCTTATGGCGGGTCTTGGGCCGGCGGTGCTTGCGATCCACGTCGGCGTGGGATTGGCCGCTCTGTTCGTCGGCGCCGGGATGTTCGCCCTGCGCTGGATCGGCGGCGGCGACGCCAAGCTGATGGCTGCGACCTGTCTATGGCTCGGCCTGTCCGGGTCGGGCATGTTCCTGTTGTGGACCGGCGTGGTCGGCGGCCTATTCTGTCTTTTCCTGATGATGGCGCGCCAACATCTTCAGATGGTGACGCCCTTTGCGCCAGCCTGGGCTGCGCGCCTGCTGGAGCCCAAGGGGGACATTCCTTATGGCGTGGCCATCGCCATCGGCGCCCTGCTGGCCTTCCCGGGCGCCGATCTGATGCAGGCGTTCGCGCCCATTCAATAACAGCGCACGTCCAAAGAGCGCCGGTCTTGAAGGTTTAGGGGCGCGTTAACCTACTCGCCTCATGATTGTTAACGGCAGAGTGTTCTTGGACCGAATCCTGGTTCCACTCCCCGCCGGAGACCGCCTGGATGAAGCCCGCTCGCATCGCCGTCATCTGCATCGCCGCCGTGGCCGCTATCGGCCTGGCCCTGGTCGTCCGGGCCATGGGCTCTTCTTCCAGCGCGCCCGCGACGCCTGCGGCCGCCGCCGACACTCAGCCCAAGGCGCGGGTTCTGGTCGCCGCGCATGACCTGGCGCCCGGCAAGAAGCTGACGGAGGCCGATCTCGACTGGAAGGAGATTCCGGTGGCAGAGGTCAATCCGCTCTACATCACCGACGGCGCCACGCCCGTCCCGGCCAAGCCGGTCGAGGCCGACGCCAAGGCCGAGCCCGCCAAACCGGCTGCGGGAACCGTCGAGGGCCAGCCCAGCGCCGTCGCCAAGGTGGCGCGCGCCGCCAACGACATCGCAACGGGCGGCGCCAAGGCCGACTATGTCGGTTCAGTCGTGCGCGAACCCATTCTGGCCGGAGAGCCCATTGTGGCCCGCAAGATCGTCCGTGCAGGCGACAGCGGCTATATGGCCGCCTATCTGGAGCCCGGCATGCGAGCCATGGCCATCCGCGTCACGGTCGAGACGGCGGCAGGCGGCTTCATCCTGCCCGGCGACCGGGTCGATGTGGTCCTGACCCGTCAACTGGACAACAATAACAACGCGACCGAAGGCGGCACCTCGGACCGCGCCAAACACGCCACTGGCACGGTGCTTGAGAACCTGAAGGTTCTGGCCGTCGATCAGACCACGCGCGCCGGTGACGATGAACAGTCCGTGGTCGGCGCGACGGCCACGCTGGAGGTCACGCCCAAGGACGCCGAGCTTCTGGCCCTGGCCAAGGCGGAGGGCGAACTGTCGCTGGTTCTTCGTTCATACGCCGACACCGCCGGGCCGTCCGGCGCCGTTCGCGGCGCCCAGCGCGCGGCGGTCGCTGCGCGCAACACCTCCGTCCGCGTCTATCGCGGCGGCGCTCCCGAAGTGGTGACGATTCCGTGAGGCGCTCGATGAAACCTGCCACCGTCGTCGCCTGCGCCCTGCTGGCCGCGCTGGGGCCGATTGCTCCGGCCATGGCCCAGACCCGCGCCGCCGTGTCGATGGGCGCCGCGCCGCAACTGATCAATCTGCCCCGCGGCACTTCATTTGCGGTGGACCTGCCCGCCGACGCCCGCGACGTGATCGTCTCCAATCCGCAGGTGGCCGAGGCCATGCTGCACTCGCCGCGCCGCATCACCATCATCGGTCTGGGCGCAGGCGAAACCGACGCCGTGTTCCTGGACGCCGCAGGACGCCAGATCCTGACGCTGCGGGTTCGGGTCGATGCAGGCACCGGCGCGCTGCAGGACACGCTGAACCGGCTGATCCCCGGCGGAACGGTTCGCGCGGAAGCCGTCAACGACAGCATCATCCTGACCGGCATGGTCGTCAGCCCGGCCCAGGCCGATCAGGCGCAGCGCATCGCCCGCGCCTTCGTCTCGGCGCCCGAAAAGGTGCTGAACATGGTCAGCGTCGCCGGTTCGGATCAGGTCACCGTCAAGGCCCGCGTCGTCGAGGTGCAACGCACCGCCGTCAAGCAACTGGGTCTGGATGTTTCGGCGGTGTTGAACTCGGTCGGCGACGGCTTGTCTTTCGCCAACAGCGCCACCTTCGGCGTGAACGGCAGCATCCTGGGCGGCGGTTCACTGGGCTATACGGACCAGAGCGGAGACGGCAATCGGCTGAGCACACGTCTGCGCGCCTTTGAGCGGGCGGGCCTGCTGCGCACCCTGGCCGAGCCGAACATCACTGCTGTCAGCGGCGAAAGCGGCGAGTTCCTGGCGGGCGGCGAATTCCCCATCCCGGTGAACCAGACGACCGACAACGGCAGCTCGCGCATCGGCATCGAGTTCAAGCCCTACGGGGTGCGCCTGGCCGTGCGGCCGATCGTTCAGTCGGAAGGCCGCATCACACTGCAGTTGTCGACCGAGGTGTCGGAACTGACCAGTGAAGGCGCCTTCACCATGAACCCATCAGCGGAGAACTCGCTGGTGATCCCGGCGCTGAGCGTCCGCCGCGCCAACTCGACTGTCGAACTGCCCAGCGGCGGATCGTTGATGATCGCGGGACTGCTTCGGGAATCGACGCGTCAGAACATCGATAAGGTGCCTGCGCTGGGCGACGTGCCGGTGTTGGGCTCCCTGTTCCGGTCGCGCGACTATGTGTCGGGTCAGACGGAACTGGTCATCATCCTGGAAGCCTATGTGGTGTCGCCGACGGCGCCAGGACGGCTGCAGACGCCAGCGGACGGGCTGCATATCGCCAGCGACGCCCAGAGTATTCTGTTCGGCCAGTTGAGCCAACGCTACGGCAGCCCCGAACCGTCCTCCAATCCTGCGGGCAGCGGCTGGCAGGGCCCCGTGGGCTATGTGATCGAATGAGGCGCGCCATGAAACACACCGCAATCGCCCTGGTGTTCGCCGCGACTGCGCTCGGCGCCTGCGCTACCAGCGCCCCAACGCAGCCGGCCGCTCTGAACAGCCTGTCCAACTATGTGCTGGAGGTCGAGCCGGGCCTGGACCGCATCGCCCTGGCCGTCCACGACAATGGACTGTCGGCCAATCAGCAGGCGGCTCTGTCCGGCCTGGTGCAGAGGTTCGCGGCTGAACAGGCGGAAGTGATCCGCATCGAGGGGCCGTCGGGCGGCGATCCCGTCTCGGCCCAGATCGCCTGGAGCGTGCGCGACGCCCTGACGGGCATGGGCGTGCCGTCGGAACGGGTCGTGGTGATGGCCTATAATGCGCCCCATCCGCGCGCGCCGGTGCTGGCGGGCTTCGAAACCCTGCGAGCGCATATTCCGAACTGCGCAACCGCGCCGACCCAGCTGGGCGGATCATGGACCAACCGCACCTCGCCAGACTTCGGCTGCGCGGTCACCGCCAATCTGGCGGCGCAGATCGCCAATCCTCGCGATATTGTTCAGCCGCGCGGCATGACCGGTGCCGATCAGGGCCGCCGATCCAAGGTGTTCGAAATGTATCGCGCGGGAACAGCGACCTCTGCGCCGCAGGAAGAACTGGTCAATGGCAGAATCTCAAAAGCGGTGGACTAGCGGATGAACGCCTACGCTTCCCAGACCCTGGGTTCTTACGCCGACGACGTGTTCGATGTGGACATGGATTTTTCAGAGACTGCGCCTCAGCCCCAGGCCTCTCCCCTGTCATTCAGCACGCCCCCGCAACCCCAGACGCCGCCGTCCGCTGGCGCCCCGCAGGGCGGTCATCAGCGCGTAGAGGCGGTCACGGGCTACAATCCCGCTGGCGAACTGGCGCCCCAGGCTCAGACCGGTCTGACGCCGGTCGGGGGCATCGCCGAGGTGTCGGTGCCGCGCATCGCCATCCATGTCTTCGCCGAACGCCAGGACACCCTGAACGCCGCCGAACGTGCGGCGCAGGACCGTCGCATGTCGCGGGCCACGACCCAGATCCGCGTCGGCGGCGTCATGGCGGCGGTCGAAACCTATCAGCACGAACCGACGCCGCCGCTGATCATCGTCGAATGCCTGCGTGACCCCCAGGGGCTGCTGCAGGAGGTTGATCAACTGGCCGAGGTTTGCGACGCAGGCACCAAGGTCGTGGTCATCGGCTCGACCAACGACATCATCCTGTTCCGCGAACTGATGCGGCGGGGGGTCAGCGAATATCTGGTCGCGCCGCTGCAGCCGCTGCAACTGATCTCGGCCATCGGCGGGCTGTTCAATGACCCGGCCCAGCCGTTTGTCGGCCGCACCATCGCCTTCGTCGGCGCACGCGGGGGCGCAGGCGCCTCAGCCGTGGCCCACAACACCGCCTATGCGATCTCCGAGCGGATCGGCGCCAATACGGTCATGGTCGACTATGACTTGCCGTTCGGCACTGCGGGGCTGGACTTCAATCAGGATCCGCTGAACGGCGTCGCCGACGCTCTGGGCCAGCCTGATCGCCTCGACGCCACCCTGCTGGACCGGATGATGGTCCGCTGCACCGACAAGCTGAGCCTGTTTGCGGCCCCCGCCACGCTGGACGCTGACTGGGACATCTCGACCGAGGCGTTCGAGGAGGTCACCAACCGCATCCGCTCTACCGCGCCGTTCGTGGTTCTAGACCTGCCGCACCTGTGGTCGCCGTGGATGCGCCGCACCCTGATCAGCGCCGACGAGGTGGTGGTGGTGGCGACGCCGGATCTGGCGTCCCTGCGCAACGCCAAGAACATGATCGACCTGATCCGCCACAGCCGCCCGAACGACGCGCCGCCGCGTCTGGTGCTGAACCAGGTCGGGGTGCCGGGACGCCCTGAAATTCCGGCCAAGGATTTTGGCGCGGCGCTTGGCGTTCACCCAAGCCTGATCATTCCGTTTGACGCCAAGACCTTCGGGGCGGCGGCCAACAACGGTCAGATGGTGGTCGATGCAGGCGCCAAGACCAAGGCCGCCGAAGCCTTCCAGACCCTGGCCCAGATCGTGACCCGGCGCGAACTGCCTGCAGCGGGCGCCAAGGGCAAGGCGGCCAAGCCAGCACGGACCGCGACCGCCAAGCCCGCGACAGGAGAGTCCAAGTCCGTGATCGCCTCTCTGTTCAAGAAGCGCTGACCGTGTTCGGCAAGCGCACAGGTCAACCCGGCGCCCCACCCGCGCCCGCGCCTCCCGCAGCCAAGCCGGGTGCCGCTTCCGGCTATGCGGACGCGGCAGTGCTGACGCCTCACTCCGTGTCCGGCGTTCAGCCCGAACCCTTCGCCTTCGGAGAAGAGGGCGCGTTCGAGCCCGCGGCCTCATTCGCCGATAATGGAGCGACCCAGGCTGGGTCCCAGGCTCGTCCGCAGACGGCCGCCGCAGCGGACCGCCTCGATGCGCTGGCTAATCGGCCAAAGGCGCCGCCTGCGCCCACGTCAACCCCGCGTCAGGGCGCCGGTCCCAAGCCGACAGCTGGTCTGGAGCAGCTGAAGAAGGCGCAGTCGGTCACACAGATCGTCCGTGAACAGAGCGACTATTATCACGCGACGAAGACGACCATCTTCAACGCCCTGATGAACACCATCGACCTGTCTCAACTGGCCCAGCTGGACCAGAAGGCGGCGTCTGAGGAAATCCGCGACATCGTCTCCGAACTGGTGGCGATCAAGAACGTCTCCATGTCGGTCGCCGAGCAGGAGCATCTGGTTCAGGACATCGTCAACGACGTCCTGGGCTATGGTCCGCTGGAGCCGTTGCTGGCGCGCGACGACATCGCCGACATCATGGTCAATGGCGCGGGCCGGGTCTTCATCGAAGTCGCGGGCAAGGTCCAGCTGACCAATGTCCGCTTTCGCGACAACACCCAGCTGATGAACATCTGTCAGCGGATCGTGTCGCAGGTCGGCCGCCGCGTCGATGAATCCAGCCCCATCTGCGACGCCCGCCTGCCGGACGGATCGCGCGTCAACGTCATCGCCCCGCCTCTGGCCATCGATGGTCCGACCCTGACCATTCGTAAGTTCAAGAAGGACAAGCTGACGATGAAGAACCTGGTGGAGTACGCCTCCATCAGTCCCGAGGGCGCGCGCGTCCTGGGCGTCATCGGCGCGTCGCGATGCAATCTGGTCATCTCGGGCGGCACGGGCTCGGGCAAGACCACGCTGCTGAACACCCTGACGGCCTTCATCGATCCGACCGAGCGGGTCATCACCTGCGAGGACGCCGCCGAGCTGCAACTGCAGCAGCCGCACGTGGTGCGCCTGGAGACCCGCCCGCCGAACCTTGAGGGCCAGGGCACGATAACCATGCGCGATCTGGTCAAGAACTGCCTGCGGATGCGTCCTGAACGGATCATCGTCGGCGAGGTCCGGGGACCGGAGGCGTTCGACCTGCTGCAGGCGATGAATACGGGCCACGACGGTTCGATGGGCACGCTTCACGCCAACAGCCCGCGCGAAGCCATCAGTCGGATGGAGTCGATGATCACCATGGGCGGATACGGCCTGCCGTCGCGCACCATCCGCGAGATGATCGTCGGATCGGTCGATGTCATCGTCCAGGCCGCGCGTCTGCGCGACGGTTCGCGCCGCATCACCCACATCACCGAGGTGGTGGGGCTGGAAGGCGACGTGATCGTGACCCAGGACCTGTTCGTCTATGACATCACCGGCGAGGACGAGAACGGCAAGGTCGTGGGTCGTCACCGCTCGACCGGCATCGCCCGTCCCCGCTTCTGGGACCGCGCCCGCTACTACGGGCTGGAGCGCGAACTGGCCGACGCACTGGACGCGGCGGAGTAACCGATGCTTCCGATCCTCGCCGCCATTCTGGCCTTCATCACCATCGGCGGTCTGGGCTGGGCGCTGGTCGGAGGCGATGATTCCAGCAGCCAGGCCCTGAAGCGGGCCGAAACGATCACCGGAAAGAAAAGCGCGGCCAGCAGCAAGACCACCGCCGTCGCCAATACGCCCGAAGCGCGCCGCAAGCAGATCATGACGCAGCTGCAGGAGGCCGAGCGGCGCGAACGCAAGGCCCGCATGTCCATGTCGGCCAAACTGGCCCACGCCGGTTTGTCGCTCAAGGTGCAGACCTTCTACATCATATGCGGGGTTCTGGGCGTGGTCGCCCTGATGTTCAGCCTGTTGTTCGGCATGAACATCGTCATCGCCCTGGGCATAAGCCTGATCGTCAGCATTGGTCTGCCGCGCTGGATCATCGGCTTCCTGGCCAAGAAGCGGATGGCGAAGTTTTCGCTGGAGTTTCCCAACGCCGTCGACGTCATCGTGCGCGGCATCAAATCGGGCCTGCCGGTCCATGAGTGTTTCAAGATCATCGCCCGCGAAAGCCCGGCGCCGCTGGGGCCTGAGTTCCAGCGGCTGGTCGAAGGGCTGGGCGTCGGCATGACGCTGGAGCAGTCGCTGGAGCGGATGTATGGCCGCATACCGACCCCGGAACTGCGCTTCTTCGCCATCGTCATCGCCATTCAGCAGAAGACGGGCGGCAACCTGGCCGAGGCCCTGGGCAATCTGTCGAGCGTCCTGCGGGCGCGCCGGATGATGGGCGAAAAGATCAAGGCGCTGTCATCGGAAGCCATCGCTTCGGCCGGCATCATCGGCTCCCTGCCGCCCGTCGTGATGCTGCTGGTCAGCATAACCACCCCGTCCTACATGGGACTGTTGTTCACGGACCCGCGCGGCAACTTCGTGCTGCTGATTGCGGTCATGCTGATGTCGCTCGGCATCTTCGTGATGAAGCGCATGATTTCGTTCAAGTTCTGAGGTGAAGACATGAACGGTTTCATCCATTTCATCACCCAGCCGCAGAACCTGCTCAGCATCGCCGTCGGCGTGCTGGTCTTTGCATCGGTGATGACGTTGCTGTCCTCGATGGGCGGCGACCGGAACCTGAACAAGCGCATCAAGTCGGTGAACGAACGCCGCGACGAGTTGAAACGCCGCTCGCGCGCCGCCTTGCAGAATCCCGGCTCCGTCGGCCTGCGTCATACGGACGAAGGCTTTCAGAAGCGGGTCGTCGATCGGCTGAACCTGATCAAACTGTTGGAAGATCCCAAGCTTCTGGATCGGCTGGCGGAGGGGGGCTATCGCGGCCCGCGCCCGATCACGACCTTCTATTTCTTCCGCTTTGCGACGCCCTTCATCTTCTTCGCCATCGCGGTCTTCTACGTCTTCATCCTGAATGACTTCGGCCTGGCCTTCACGGTGCGGCTGGTCATTGTCGTCGGGGCGGCAGTGGTGGGCTTCTATGCGCCGAACGTCTTCCTTTCGAACCAGATCACCAAGCGCCGCACCTCGATCATGCAGGCGTTTCCCGATGCGCTGGACCTGCTGCTGATCTGTGTCGAAGCGGGCATGTCGATTGAGGCGGCCATCGCCAAGGTCAGCCAGGAAATGGGCACGACATCGGTCGCCCTGGCCGAGGAGCTCAGCCTTCTGTCGGCGGAGCTGTCCTATCTGCCGGACCGGCGCATGGCCTATGAGAACCTGGGCAAGCGCACCAACCATCCGGGCGTCAAGTCGGTGGCGACAGCCATGACCCAGGCGGAAACCTACGGCACGCCCCTGGCCACCGCGCTACGGACCATGGCCAAGGAGAACCGCGACCTGCGTCTGTCGGCGGCGGAGAAGAAGGCGGCGGCCCTTCCGGCCAAGCTGACCGTGCCGATGATCCTGTTCTTCCTGCCCGTGCTGTTCCTCGTCATCCTCGGCCCGGCCATCATCCGCATCCAGGACACGATGGGCGGGGGCGGCCCAGGCGGTTAGGCCGTCTAAGCCTTCAGGCGACCTGACGTTCCGCTGCGGTCTTTAGACCCTCGACAATGGCTTCCTGCGCGCTGCGGATGCTGGCCCTGTGCTTGTCCAGATGCAGTTCGCCGCGCAGGCCCACGAAGCGGATGCCGGAGGTGACGATGCAGCTTCCCTTGTCCAGTTCCTCGATGCCGATGTAGCGGACGGTGGCGAACAGGAAGCCGCGTTTCTCGGTCCAGACCAGACGCGAATAGGGCTGCCACTCTGCGACCCGGCCCAGGGCCCGGCGCTCGGGGATGCCCGGATAAGCTTCTGTCATCGCCAGTTGGCCGCCATAGGCGATGGCTCCCTCGACATCCGTGTCGATGGGGTTCCAGTGGTTCCAGGACGGCAGGTCCGAGATCAGCTCCCAGAGCCGATCCGATGTGGCCTTAACGCCAGCGCGCTTGTCGATGCGGGTGTCTTCCATGGCGTGCGATCTGACACGGCTTTTCGCCGGAAGGAAGGCCCGATGCGTTGCTGCGTCGCTTACTCAGGCTGAACCAGTTTCAGCCGCCGCCCGTCATCCAGCCCCAGCCGCGTCTTGACCTCGAACAGGTCGGCGCCGACGGGAATGATCAGCAGCTTCTTAGGCTGGGCCGTATTGACCGCCACCACCGCATCCCTGGGACAGATGTCGAAACAGTCGGCGCCGGTGATGGTTAGTTCGCCCTTGCGGCCCTTCTTGCCCTTTTTCAGGTGCAGATATTTCCGCAGCGCCTTCTTCAGCGTCAGGTCGCCGTCGGGGCCGAAGCCGCCATCCAGCTTCTTGGAGCATTTGCGGCAGACCAGAACGACGTCGCGCCACTGGGTGTCTGTGCTCTTGATGGGCTTTGCCATAAAATGATGATCGGCGACCGATGGTGGTTGCACAAGTGGGCGGGGCGCCTTCACCATCGCAGACAACGAAATTTCACGAGAGCTTCACATGCGCCGTCTGCTCGTCGCCTCCACCCTTGCACTGACGCTGGCGGCGGGCGCCGCTCATGCGCAGGCCGTGCCCATTGCGACTGTGGATGCCGCCGTTCAACGCATCCTGCCGGAAGTCACCGCCTGGCGGCGCGACCTGCACCAGCATCCTGAACTGGGCTTTGCCGAGACACGCACCGCCGGGGTGGTCGCTGATCATCTGCGGGCCCTGGGGCTGGAGGTCCGCACCGGCGTCGGCAAGACCGGCGTCGTCGGGATATTGCGCGGCGCCCATCCGGGCCGCGTGGTGGCCCTGCGCGCCGACATGGACGCCCTGCCGGTGCAGGAGGCGACCGGCCTTCCCTTCGCCTCGACAGCGACCGGAGCCTATATGGGCGCGACGGTGCCGGTGGCCCACGCTTGCGGCCACGACATGCACATCGCCATGCTGATGGGCGCCGCCGAGGTGCTGGCGGGCCTGAAGGACCAGATCAGCGGAACCATCGTCTTCGTCTTCCAGCCCGCCGAGGAAGGCGCCCCTCCCGGAGAGCCCAAGGGCGGCGCCGCCCTGATGATCGAGGAAGGCGCGCTGGCCAATCCCAAGCCTGAGGCCATCTTCGGCCTGCACGTCGTGCCGGGCCGTCCGGGGACCGTCTTCTATCGGCCGGAAGGCTTCATGGCGGCGTCAGACCGGGTCGACATCAGCCTGAAGGGCAAACAGACGCATGGCGCCTGGCCCTGGCGCGGCGTCGATGTGGTGGCGGTCGCCGCCCAGGTGGTCGATACGGTCAACACCCTGACCGCGCGCACGGTCGATCCGACCACCACACCGACCGTCTTCACCATCGCCACGGTCAATGCGGGCGTGCGCTACAACATCATTCCCGACAGTGCGACCCTGTCCGGCACCCTGCGGACCTTCGACGTGGCCCAGCGCGACGCCCTGGTGGCCCGCGCCAACTCGGCCATCGGCCATGTCGCCGAAGCTTACGGCGCGACGGCAGAGTTCAGCGTCAAACAGAACGCGGCCCTGGTCTTCAACGACGTGGGTCTGTCGGCCTGGCTGGCCCCGGTCCTGACCGAGGCGGCCGGGCAGGGCAATGTGAACCCGGCGACACCCCCGACCACCGTGGCCGAGGACTTCAGCTATTTCCAGCAGGTCATCCCCGGCGTCTTCTATCATCTGGGCGCCAGCCCGGACGGCGTCGATCCGTCCCAGTCCGCGCCCAACCATTCGCCCGAATTCTCACCCAACGAGAAGGTGCTGCCGCTGGGCGTGAAGACCCACGTCCTGACGGCGCTGCGCTTCCTCGAACGCCCCTGATCAGTGAACGCCGCCGGGCGGGGGCAGCCCCAGTTCGGCGGCGACGCGGGCCAGCTTGTCCGGGTTGCGGGTGATGAATATCTCGACGATCCGTCCGTCCTCGATGTTGAGGGCGGTGGTCTGAAGCACCCGCCCGCGCTCCAGGCTGACAAACCCCGGCAGGCCGTCGATCCACAACAGGCGCAGGAAGACGAACGAGTCCATGCCGTATTTGCGATGAAGGCCGGTGTAGAGGCGTTTGATGCGCGCCAGCCCGTCTATCGGATTGCGGAAGGCGATCACCTTGCCGCCGCCGTCCGCGCGCACGACGGCGGTTTCGGACAGCAGGTGGGTCAAGGCATCGACATCGCCGCTGCGGCTGGCGTCAAAAAAGGCGCGGGCGATGCGGTCGCCTTCTTCACGTCCGACGACGTAGCGGGGCCGGGTGTCCTGCACATGGCGGCGGGCGCGGGCCGCCAGCTGGCGCACAGCCGCAGCATCGCGGTCCAGCGTCGTCGCCACTTCCTCGAACCCGACGCCGAAGACGTCGTGCAGCAGGAAGGCTGCACGCTCCAACGGCGACAACCGCTCCAGCGCCAACATCAGCGTCAGCGTCAGGCTGTCCTGAGCCGGCTCGGCCTCAGCCTCAATCAAGGGTTCGGGCAGCCAGGCCCCGAAATAGGTCTCGCGCCGGACGCGCGCGCCGACTTCAGCACGTCCAGCGCCAGGCGGCTGGTGGTGCGCGTCAGCCAGGCGCCGGGCTCGCGGACCTGATCCGCGTCGACGGTGCGCCAGCGCAGCCAGGCGTTCTGGACCACGTCTTCGGCCTCGGCGACCGAACCCAGCATCCGATAGGCCAGACGCACCAGCCGGGGCCGGTGCGTCTCGAACAGGTCTGTCGCCGGATCAGGCGGCGACAAGCGCAGCATCCGCCGGATGGGCCAGCCGCAGGCCGATCGCCAGTCGGTTCCAGGCGTTGATTAATCCGATGGCCAGGGTCAGGTTGACCTGTTCCGCATCGCTGAACTGGGCCTTGACCAGATCATAGTCCGCGTCCGGGGCCTGGGTCTGTTCGATCCGCGTCAGGGCGTCCGTCCAGGCCAGGGCGGCGCGTTCGCGGTCCGAATAGAGGCTGGATTCCCGCCAGGCGCTCAGCATGTAGAGCCGCATCTCCGTCTCGCCCGCCTTGCGTGCATCCGTCGTGTGCATGTGGATGCAGAAGGCGCAGCCGTTGATCTGGGACGCGCGCAGCTTCACCAGTTCCAGCAGGCTGTGCTCCAGGCCGCTGGCGGCGATCGCCGTCTCGACCTTGATCATAGCCTGATAGGCGTCCGGCGCGATCTTGTAGGGGTTGCTGAGGCGTTCGGTCATGGTCGTGTCTCCGTGCGCGGGGTTGCGCGATGCAGACATGACGAGACGCGGCGGACCGTTGTGACACGGCCCCCGGATTTATTTCGCCAGCCGCTCGAACAGGGTGTCGATCACGCGACGATAGACGCGCGTCAGGGCTTCCAGTTCCGCCGTCGGCACGCGCTCGTCGATCTGGTGCATGGTCTGGCCGACCAAGCCCAGCTCCAGCACCGGGCACAGGGCGCGGATGAAGCGGGCGTCGGAGGTGCCGCCGGTGGTGGAGGCCTCGGGGCGGCGGCCCAGCTCGGCCTCGACCGCGTCCTGAACCGCGCTGACGAAATCGCCGGGTTCAGTCAGGAAGGCCTCGCCCGAGCACAGGTGCTCCAGCGTGATCTGCAGTCCCGTCTCGGCCTGAACGGCGCCCGCCTCGCGGTTCAGCCACTCGATCAGGCTGTCGCCGGTGTGGCTGGGGTTGAAGCGGATGTTCAGCCGCGCCGTCGCCTGCGCGGGGATGATGTTGGTCGCCGGGTTGCCGATGTCGATGGTCGTGATTTCGAGATTCGACGGGGGAAAAGAGGGATAGCCGTCGTCCAGAACATGGTCGTTAAGTCGGGCCATCAGTCTGGCCACGACCGGCGCCGGATTGGCGGCGCGTTCGGGATAGGCGACGTGGCCCTGCTTGCCCTTGACCGTGATCCAGGTGTTCAGCGAGCCGCGACGCCCGACTTTGATCATATCGCCCAGTTGCTGGGACGAAGACGGTTCGCCGACCACGCAGGCGTCGATGACTTCGCCCTCGGCGGCCAGAGCCTCGACCACTCGCTTGGTGCCGTGCAGGGCGGGGCCTTCCTCGTCCCCGGTGATCAGGAAGGACAGGGAGCCGCCCGGCTCGCCCTGCGCCAAAACCTGCGATGCGGCGGCGACCCAGGCGGCGATCCCGCCCTTCATGTCCACGGCGCCGCGCCCGTACAGAACCCCGTCCTTGACCTCGGCGTTGAACGGTTGAGACGTCCACTGATCCGACGGACCGGTCGGCACCACGTCCGTATGGCCCGCGAAACACAGGTTGGGCGAGGCTGTCCCGCGCCGCGCATACAGGTTCTCGATCCGCGCATCGACGCCGACGCCGCTGGGGCCTTCGAACGCCAGACGGCGGCAGACGAAGCCCAGATCCGTCAGATGGCGTTCCAGCACATCCATCGCCCCTTCGTCGGCAGGCGTGACGGAAGGAATGCGGATCAGGTCGCGGGTCAGTTCGACAGGATCGATTACGGGAGTTGATGCGCGGCTCATGGCGCTATGCTTTAGGGAAATCCCGCAAAGGCGAGAAGGCGTAATGCCCAAGATCGACATCGATATTGCGCCGCGCGGCGACGGCACGACCTACCCCGACGAATTCGCGGGTCCCTGCCTGCCGCGTCAGCGCTGGAAACTGGGTGATGCGGCGGGCCTGAGCCAGTTCGGCGTCAACCTGCTGCGCCTGCCGCACGGCGCCTGGTCGGGCCAGCGTCACTGGCACGCCGCCGAGGACGAGTTTGTCATGGTGATCGAGGGCGAGGTCGTGCTGGTCGAGGACGATGGCGAAACGCTTCTGCGCGCAGGCGACTGCGCCGGGTTCAAGGCCGGCGTGCCGAACGGGCACAAGCTTGAGAACCGATCCGGCCGCGACGCCGTTCTGCTGGAAGTCGGCACGCGCAGCCCGACGGTTAGCGCCTGCGACTATCCCGATATCGACATGATCCTGCCCGACGGCGCGGACCGCTATTTCCACCGCGACGGCCAACCCTATACGAAGCATCCCAGACGTACGTGACCACAGAAACCATAGATACCGGCCCCGCCGCCCCGCCCGTTCCGCCTGCCCCGCCAGACGGTCCGTCCAGCCCCTGGGGCATTCGCGATTTCCGCCTGCTGTGGTTCGGGCGCGTGGTCGCCGTCCTGGCGATCCAGATCCAGTCGTCGGCCCTGCTGTGGCAGGTCTATGAGATCGCCCGCCGCGATCACCCGGTCGCAGAGGCCAGCCTCTATCTGGGTCTGGTCGGCCTGTGTCAGTTCCTGCCGCTGCTGGCCTTTACGCTGCCCGCCGGAGCCATGGCCGACCGACGCGACCGCAAGACGACCGTGTGGATCTCCATTCTGGTCGAGGCGGCCTGCGCCGGGTCGTTCCTGCTGATGGCGCTGCATGGCGCCCCGCCGTTGTGGGGCCTGTTGGCCGTCGCCGCCGTCTTCGGCGCCGCGCGCGCGTTTCTGGCCCCCGCCAGCCAGGCCTTCCTGCCGATGGTGGTGGGACGCAAGGCCCTGCCGCCCGCCATCGCTGCCCAGTCCATCGCCTTCCAGACGGGCGCCATCGCCGGCCCGGCCCTGGGCGGGGTGATCGTGGGCGTGAATGTGCCGCTGGCCTATGCCGTGTCTCTGGGCATGTTCCTGCTGGCCGTCGCCGCCTTCATCCTGATCCGCACCAGCGGTAAGCCCGCGCCCCAGGCCAATCCCCTGTCGCCGGTCGAGGCCGTCAAGGAAGGCCTGGCCTATGTCTGGAAGACCAAGATCGTGCTGGGGGCCATCTCGCTGGATCTGGTCGTGGTGTTGCTGGCGGGTGTAGCCCTGCTGACGCCGATCTTCGCGCGCGACATCCTGCATGTCGGCCCGCAGGGGTTCGGCCTGTTGCGCGCCTCATTCGGCGTGGGGGCCATGGCGGTGGCCATCTATCTCAGCCGCTTTCCCATCGTGCGCCACGGCGGGCGCTGGATGTTCGTCGCGGTGGCGGTGTTCGGCCTGTGCACTCTGACGTTCGGCCTGTCCAAGATCGTCTGGCTCAGCGCCCTGGCCCTGCTGATCGGCGGCGGCGCGGACATGATCAGCGTCAACATCCGCCAGACCCTGATCCAGCTGGCCACGCCCGATCACATGCGCGGGCGGGTGTCGTCGGTGTCCATGCTGTTCATCGGCGCCTCCAACGAACTGGGCGAGGCCTATTCCGGCCTGATGGTGCGGATGCTGGGCGCCGTGGGCGCAGCCGTGTTCGGCGGGTTTGGCGCCCTGGCCGCGACCGGCGCCTGGGCGGCCATGTTCCCGGGGCTGAGGAAGGCCGACAAACTCACTTGAGCGGCGAGTATCGAGTGACGGGCGGCGAGGACAAAAGCCAACGGCTCGTCACTCGCCGCTAATCACTCGCCACCCGTCTAAGTCACCAGACCTTGAAGTGTTTCGACAGCTTCAGGCCCTGGCTCTGATAGTGGCTGCCGCTTTCGCCATAGAGGCGGCTGGGGCGTTCGGTCAGGGGTTCATAGACCAGACGCGCGACGATCTGGCCGTGCTCCAGCAGGAAGGGCGTGTCGTGGGTGCGCACTTCCAGCACGCCCTTCGAGCCCGCGCCATGCGCCTCGTCGGTGCCGAAACCGGGGTCGAAGAAGCCTGCGTAGTGGACGCGGAACTCGCCGACCGACGGGTCGATCGGGGTCATTTCGGCGGCTTGATCGACGGGGATCTCCACATCGTCCGACGAGGCCAGGATGTAGAACTCGCCCGGATCGAGCAGCAGTTCGCCGCGGCGCAGGCTCAGCGGCTCCCAGAAATCGCGCGGATCATGACCGGCGATATGGTCCAGATCGACCACTCCGGCATGGCGACGCCCGCGGAAGCCGACAATGTCGCCGCCCTGCAGGTCGACGCCGACCGAGCGGGTCTCCAGCTTGGGCGGATCGCCCGCCTTCAGTCGCAGCTGGTTCAGGCGCGTGCCGGGGCGCACCAGGATGGAGAAGGTCTGGGGCGCGACCTCCATATAGAGGGGGCCGTCATAACCCTCGTCCACGTCGTCGAAGCTGGCGCCGCGATCGGTCAGCAGGCGCACGAAAACGTCGACCCGTCCGGTCGAGCTTTTCGGATTGGCGCGGGCGATCAGGCCCTGGGGCAGTTTCAGCCGCTCCTGCAGGCGCACGATATAGACACAGCCCTTTTCCAGGACGACGCCCGCATCGGTGATCTCGATCGCGTGCATGGCCACGTCGGCGATCCGCTCCTCGACTTTGCGCTTGCCGGGCAGGAAGGAGGCGCGCACGCGCCAGGCCTGGTCGGACAGGCGCAGGTCCAGACTGGCGGGCTGGACCTGATCGGCATCGAACGGCGTGTCGGAGGTGATCGCGCCTGCGGCGATCAAGGTCTCGATTGACTGGGCGGGCAGGATGCCGGGACGGGGCGCTTGGAAAGTGCTCATGCCATCTGTCTCACACGGATTTCACGACTTGTCTTCAAGTCGCGCTTGCAGCCCGCGCTCGGCGGGGCGAGCATATAGCCCATGCACGATGGTCCTGCCTATAGCGCCGAAACGAACGGCATCCTGATCCGGGTGCGTCCCTCCTATCTGGCGGGCCAGTCTGACCCCGAGGCCGGTCGCTGGGTCTGGGCCTATCGGGTGGAGATCGTGAACCTGAGCGGATCGACGGTGCAACTCATGGCGCGGCGCTGGACCATCACCGACGGCCACGGCCATGTCGAAGAGGTGCGCGGCCCCGGCGTGATCGGCGAACAGCCTGTGATCGCGCCGGGCGCCAGCTATTCCTACGCCTCGGGCTGTCCGCTTGGGACCGACAGCGGCGCGATGGTGGGCGTCTATTATATGACGGATGCGGAAGGGCGCAGTTTCGAGGCGGATATTCCCGCCTTCTCGCTGGATACGCCCAATGCCCGGCGGGTGCTGAACTAGTGGAAAAGGCGGATGGGGCTGCGTCAACCCGGATGAACCGCAGCCCCGCCCCCGGAATCTCGCCGGCCGCTTGCGCAGGCCGGCGAGGGGGAAGGCGGCTCCCTAAGGAGCATCTCTTTTTGCGCGCTATGTTCGCGACGCGGTTCGCTCACGGCTTGAGCGCGTTCGGTGCACGAAGCGCCGCGCTCAAGCAGCAAGCCGCCGCACGGCGAGCGATAGCGCTCTTTAGATGTAACGACGCAGGCTGCGGGCCAGGTCCGAACCGCTTTCCTTGCCGCGCTTGATCTGCGGCTGGTAGGCGACGCGGGCGTGTTCGATGCAATAGACGCCTTCCGAGGCGCGACGGCCGCAGAAGCTGAACTCACGCGAGGACGGGTCGCCGATCGGCCATTTGCACATGTGCGCGCCCAGAGTCATCACCGTGGCGGTGCCGGGCAGGTCGGGGATCGGCGCGGGCGCCGGGGCGACGGGCTGGATCGGCTTGGGCTGCACAGCCTCAAGACGACGCGGAGCCGCCGGTTGGGCCGGGGCGGCCGCAACGGTCGGCGCCGGGCGCGGACGGGTGGTGCGGAAGGTGGTCGCGGCGGTGCGTGCCGGTTGCGACGGCGCGGCGCGGCCCGACAGGCCCAGACGGTGCACCTTGCCGATCACGGCGTTGCGGGTCACGCCGCCGCCCAGCTGCTTGGCGATCTGGCTCGCGGATTGGCCTTCCAGCCAGAGCTTCTTCAGCGCGCCTACGCGGTCGTCGGTCCAGCCTGCGGTCATGGCGTCCTCCAGCGAGTAATTGATTCAATATCTAGGGCCCGGCGCCTCTCAGAGGGGCTTGACCTACAACTAATCGTAAACCAGCCGTTAAGAGACGCAAGATGTGCGAATCATCCTGTCCACAGAAACCAGATATTGAATCATCGTTAAGGTTAAGATGAATTCGAGCGGCGGGCGGGGCCGCGTTCGTCCCTTGTTTGCTCGCCATGCGCCGCGAACCGCCCGCAGCGCCCTTGCGAAGCGGGAGCGTAGAGCGCATCTGGCGGCCCATGACCGAGACGACGCCTGACCTGATCTCCACCCGTCCCGCTGGATTGCCGCAGCCGCGTCGCTATCCGGGGATCAACTGGATCGGGGTGCAGACCCTGTATCTGCGCGAGGTGCGCCGCTTCTGGAAGGTCGGCGCCCAGACGGTGGCGGCGCCGGTGGTGACGACGCTTCTTTACATGCTGGTCTTCGTGGTGGCCCTGCAGAACGCGCGTCCGCCGCTGCACGGCACGCCCTTCGCCCTGTTCGTGGCGCCCGGCCTGATCATGATGGCCATGCTGAACAACGCCTTCGCCAACGCCTCGTCCAGCCTGATCCAGGCCAAGATCATGGGCACGGCGACGGACTTCCTGACGCCGCCGCTCAGCCCGCTGGAGCTGACGCTGGGCTTTACGCTGGGCGCCGCGACGCGCGGTCTGGCGGTGGGTCTGGTGACGGCCCTGTGCGTCCTGCCGTTCGCGTCGTTGGGCGTGGCCAACATCTTGGCCGTCATCTGGTTCGCTCTGGCGGCCAGCTTCATCATGGGCATGACTGGCGTCCTAGCGGGTCTGTGGAGCGAGAAGTTCGATCACCTGGCGGCCGTTCAGAACTTCATCGTCATGCCGATGACCTTCCTGTCCGGCACCTTCTATCTGGTCGACAACCTGCCCGAGCCGTTCCGCTCGATCAGTCACTACAACCCCTTCTTCTATCTGATCGACGGCTTCCGTTACGGCTTCATCGGCCATGCCGAGAGCAATCTGGCGGTCGGGGTGGTCGGATCGGCGGTGCTGATGGCGGTGATGGGAACGGTTTGCTGGCTGGTCTTCCGTTCAGGCTGGCGTCTGAAGAGCTAGATCGCTACCACGGGCGGATCGCCTTTTCGGAAAGATCCGTCATGCTGTTCCGTTCGCTCGTCGCCGCCACGGTGCTGTTCGCCGCCGCGCCTGCATTGGCTCAGGAGGGCGCCAGCGACCGCGCCGACATCGTCGCCGGCGCGCGCCAGTTCATCAAACCCACCAACGCCGAGCGCACCCAGGTTCTGGTCGGCTTCCTGACCACCCTGGGCCTGACGCCGGAGATCCAGGTCTTCCAGGGCGGCAACCGCGCGACGGGGCCGATGGAAGGCGCCAATGTCATCGTCACGGCGGGCGAGGGCGACCAGGACATCGTCCTGACCGCCCACTATGATGCGGTGAAGCTGAAGGACGGAAGTCTGTCGCAGGGCATTGTCGACAATGTCGGCTCGGTCATGGCCATGATGGAGGCCGCCAAGATCCTGGACATGGGGCTGGAGGGTCAGCCGGTCGGTCATCGCTTCGTCTTCGTCTTCACCGATCAGGAAGAACTGGGCCTGCTGGGCGCCAAGGCCTTTCTGGAGCATCACGACAAGGACCGCATCGCGGCCGTGATCAACGCCGACGTCGCCGCCTATGGCGAGACGATCATGTATGGCGAGAACAACGGCGACCAGTCGGACTTCGTGCTGGAGACCCTGCGCAAGCTGTGCGCCGAACGCGGCTTCGACTGCGAAGGCTTCCCCGTCTATCCACCCAGCGACGACCGGGTCTTCTCGGAGGCGGGCGTGCCGGTGGTGTCGCTGGGAACCCAGGACGCAATCGGCGCGCGCCAGATGTGGCTGGCTTTCAACGGCGGTCAGGACAACGGTCTGCGCGAGGGTTTCGTCCCGACGGTGTTCCAGCGCATCCATACGACCGAGGACAAGCTGTCCTATCTGAAGGGCGCCGACGTCGCCCGTTTCGGCCTGTTCATCGCGGACCTCGCGCTGAACCTGGACAAGAAGCTGGTGTCGTTGCGCCCGCCTGCCCCCCTGGTGGAGCCGGAGGAGGTCGAACCGGATGAAACCGACGAGCCAGCTGTCGCGCCGGACGGCGAAGCCGAGGCACCTTCGTCAGAGTAACGCCCGTCCGTGTCGGTGTTGACTAAGCCTGTCACTAATCCGACAACGCCAGTCCGTATCAATCCGGCTCCGTCGCGCTCGCGGCGGGGCCGTCTCGCTTTTGGAGGTCTTAGTCCCGTGTCCACGAACCATCTGATGGGTGTCTACAATCGCGCGCCGCTGGAAGTGGAACGCGGCCGAGGCGCACGCCTGTGGTCGACCGACGGGACCGAGTATCTCGATTGCGTCGCCGGCATCTCGACCAACGGCCTGGGCCACGCCCACCCCGAACTGGTCCAGGCGGTCAAGGATCAGGCCGAAAAGCTGTGGCACGTGTCCAACATCTTCCGCATTCCGGGCCAGGAAGCCCTGGCCGACGCCCTGTGCGAAAGCAGCTTCGCCGACGTGGTCTTCTTCACCAACTCGGGCACCGAGGCGGTGGAGTGCGCGCTGAAGACGGCGCGCAAATATCACTCGGCCAACGGCCAGCCCGAGCGGATCGACATCTACGGCTTTGACGGCTCGTTCCACGGCCGGACCTATGGCGCGATCAACGCCGCCGCCAACCCCAGCTACACCGAAGGCTTCGGCCCGCCGATGCAGGGCTTCCACCAGCTGAAGTGGGGCGACAAGGACGCGCTGAAGGCCGCCTTTGAAAACCCGACCACGGCCGCCGTGATCCTGGAGCCTGTTCAGGGCGAGGGCGGCTGCCGCGAGACGCCGGTCGAGGATCTGCGCTGGATGCGCGAACAGGCCGACGCCAACGGCGTGCTGATCATCTTCGACGAGGTTCAGTGCGGCATGGGCCGCACCGGCAAGCTGTGGGCCTATGAATGGGCTGATATGGCGCCGGACATCATGGCGGTGGCCAAGGCCCTGGGCGGCGGCTTCCCCATCGGCGCCTGCCTGGCGACCAGCAAGGCGGCGTCGGGCATGACGGCGGGCGTCCACGGCTCGACCTTCGGCGGCAATCCGCTGGCCATGGCGGTCGGCCAGAAGGCTCTGTCGCTGATCAACTCAGCCGAGACGCTGAACAATGTCGCCGAGATCGCGGGCTATCTGAAACAGCAGTTGGCGGGCCTTCAGGAACGCTTCCCCGACGTGATGGTGGACGTGCGCGGCAAGGGCCTGCTGATCGGGGTCAAGCTGGTCCCGAACAATCGCGAGTTCATGGCCCTGGCGCGCGACAGCCAGCAGCTTCTGGTCGCGGGCGGCGGCGACAACTGCATCCGCCTTCTGCCGCCGCTGAACCTGACGCTGGACGAAGCCCGCGAGGCGATCACCCGTCTTGAAGGCGCCTGCCAGGCCGCCCGCGAGAAGCTGACGGCCTGACGTCAAGGACACAGGGACCGGCGCCTGTCCGGTCCCGATCTTTACTCACCTTCCGCCGTGGTTTGCGGCGGCCCCTCCCTCTCCCATCAGGAGAGGGTCTGGAGATCGAGATGGTTCGGCACTTCCTGGACATTCACCGGCTCGAAGCGGCTGAGCTGCGCGCCATTCTGGACGACGCCCACGCCCGCAAGGCCGCACGAAAAGGCTGGCCGCAGGGCCGTCCCGACGCCGACGCGCCGGGCAGGGAGCGCGTCCTGGCCATGGTGTTCGAAAAGAACTCGACCCGCACCCGCTTCAGCTTCGACGCGGCCATCCGCCAGCTGGGCGGCGCCTCGATCATCGCCACCGCCTCCGACATGCAGCTGGGCCGGGGCGAGCCGGTCGAGGACACGGCGCGCGTCCTGTCGCGCATGGTCGATGCGGTGATGATCCGCGCCAACAGCCATGAGGATGTCGAGCGTTTCGCCCGCGTTTCGACCGTGCCGGTGGTCAACGGCCTGACCGACCGTTCGCACCCCTGCCAGATCCTGGCGGACCTGCAGACGATCGAGGAGCATATCGGCCCCATCGCGGGCAAGACCATCGCCTGGGTCGGCGACGGCAACAACGTCTGCCACAGCTTCATGCACGCCGCGCCCAAGTTCGGCTTCCACCTGAACGTCGCCTGCCCGGCGGAATATCATCCCGATCTGCGCGATCTGGAAAAGGGCGGCGCCGCCGTCACCCTGACCAGCGACCCGCGCCAGGCGGTCAAGGGCGCCGATGTGGTCGTGACCGACACCTGGGTGTCGATGGGCGATCAGGACTATGAGGCGCGTCTGGCGGCGTTCGAGGCCTACGGCGTCGATGAAGCCCTGATGGCCCTGGCCGCCCCCGACGCCGTCTTCCTGCACTGCCTGCCCGCCCACCGCGGCGAGGAAGTCACCGACGCCGTCATCGACGGGCCGCGTTCGCTGGTCTGGGACGAAGCCGAAAACCGCATCCACGCCCAGAAGGCCGTGCTGGCCTGGTGTTTCGGGGGGTGACGGCGGACGACTGGAAGGCGATGTCCATTGCATCGCGTTGCTGGTTTGTCTTGATTATGGCCCTGGCCGTCATGGTCGGGGCGAACGCCTTGTTTTTAGTGGCGGCGCCGACGCTCGATCCGGGTAGGTTCTCCTACGAGGCATCAAGCTTGGAAGGGCATGTAAGCATCTCGTCCTACAAGGGGCTGCCGGTGATCGTGATCACCGATGCCAGGGGACGCAATCATGCGTCGCGGTGTAATCCTTATGCGCGAGAACAAAGCTGCATCCACTTGGCGCTTTCAAGGGGATTGCAGCCGGGGCAGCTGGTGGAGGTCGGGCTTATCAAGGCGAAGCCTTGGCCGTTCGCTGACGACGTGATTGTTCGATTGGCGACCAAGGATCACGTCTTGCTGGGTTGTGTTGAGCGGTTGCAAACCTTGGGAATTAACCGTCAGCGTATATCCGGGGCAGAGCGCATCCCTGGTTGCTGACGACAAAAGGCCGAGGATTGCTCCCCGGCCTTCCAGATCGGCGCAGTTTGCATTTACAGTTCGACATCCGCGACGCCGCCGGCGTCGGGCGTCGTCTTGGTCAGATTGGCCTTCAGCACCTGATAGCCGAAACCCAGGGCGCCCTTGTTGGACACCCAGACCCGGCCGTGTTCGGCGTCGAAACGCACCAGAGTCAGATGGGGGTCGTCCTTGCCCTCTGGATACCAGGCGGCGACGACGGGGTTCCAGTATTTGTCGATGCGGGCGCGGTCGGCGTCAATGGACAGGGCGCCGTGGAAACAGGCCTGAACCTTCTGGTCCTTGGCCTGATAGCAGAACATGCCCATCACCCCGCCGCCCTGGCCCCCTGCGGCCACGTCACGCGCGAAATCCGTGTCCGTGCGGGTGAAGAACCAGATGGCGCCGACCTCCGGCTCGCCAAATCCGGTCATCGGCTGGTGGTGATAGCCAGGCCTGTCCAATCCCAGCATGCCGGTGTTGGATTCCTTCAGGCTTTTCCAGAATTCCGTCTCCGCCTCGGCGGGGGTCAGCGTGTCGGCCATGATCGTCTCCTGCTTTTGGGGTGCAGGACCAACTGTTCGCAGCGCCAGGGGTTCCTCAGACCCAGGGCGCGCGAGCGGCGCCGAACAGGGTCGCCAGGTGGATCAGCAGCAGCATGGCCACCGCCGCCGCCCCGATCATCAGGAAGCGCCACGGGATCATGCGTGGTCCCTTGAAGGGATCGGGCGCGCGGGCGCCGCGCCAGCCGCAGAAAACCATGACGGCGACGGCGGCGCCCAGAAGAATGAGGGTGGTTGTCAGGGTCATGAGGCGCAGGTGGCGAAAGGTCGAGGTCTTGGCAAGTCAAACCCTTGCCGAATGGTTAAGCTTCATCATGCGTTAACCATACTGGAGCCACAAGCATCAGGCATCCGTCGTGCTGTCCACAGGATTGACCGACCGTTGCTAGATATTGGGGTTAACCATGAGTTTACACCCCTGATATGGAGAGTATAGCCTCCGACTATGGGCCGGGAGTCGAATCAGTGAGCGCAGCAGCGCCGTGGAGCGTTAAGGGCATCGACCCCAAGGCGCGTGAGGTCGCAAAGGATCTTGCGCGGCGTTCCGGGATGACCCTGGGCGAGTGGTTGAACTCCATGATCATGGAGGACGAGGACGACGGCGTGGTGCCGTTGGCGCGCCGTCCGCACATGGCCGAAACCTATGAACGCCGGGGACGCTCGCGCCGCCTGGACGACGCCTACGACACGACCAGCGAAGACAGTCTGCACCGCATCAGCGCCTCGATCGACGTCATCGCCGCGCGCCTTGAGGCGGCCGAACGCCGCTCGACCCTGGCGATCCAGGGCGTGGATCAGGCCGTGTCGGGACTGGTGCGCCGCCTCGACGGGCAGGAGGAAGAAGGCAAGACCTACACCCGCCGCCTTGACGACATCGCCGAGGAGTTGCGCGAGGGCCATCGCCGTCTGCGCGCTTTCGAGCGGGATACGGGGCCGAGCACCCAGGAAAACTTCAACAAGGTCGAGACCGCGCTGGGTTCGCTGACCGGGCGTCTTTACGACATCGAAGAGCGCCAGCGCGCGAGCGCCGTTGATCTGCGTCAGCGCATGGAAGCGGTCGAAAAGGCCGCTGGTCCAGGCGTCGGCACGGACCTGCTGGCCCAGGTCGGCGCGCGTCTGGACCAGGCGCAGAGCCGCACGACCGAGGCCTTGAAGACGCTGGAGCGCTCGTTCGCCGAACTGGACCAGCGGATGCGCGCCGCCGAGGGGCGTATCGAACCCGAAGGCGCCCGCGACGCCGCTCGTTTCGAGAAGCTGGCCGAGAGCCTGTCGCGCCAGATCGACGCCAACCGCTCTGAAATGATGCAGCGGCTGGACGTGGCCGAAACCGGCGCCCGCATCGACCGGATCGAACGCACGGTGCAGACCTTCGGCGATCAGTTGAAGCTGTCGGAGGAAAAGGGCGCGCATGGCATCGAGGCCATGGGCCGCGAGGTCCTGCGCATCGCCCAGAACCTTAACGCCCGCGTGCAGGGCGTGGAGACCGGAGAGGCCGCCCGCGCCGACGCCGTGACCCGCGCGGTGACGGCCCGTGTCGAAGAGAATTTCGCCCGCCATGTCGAACGCGTCGACCAGCGGCTGACGGCGGCGGACGACCGCAACGCCCTGGCGCTGGAGAAGCTGGGCGGCGAGATCACCCGGATTTCGGATCGCCTCAGCGACCGCATCGCCCAGTCCGAGCGCCGCTCGCAGCAGGCGCTGGAAGACATCGGCCGCCGTCTGGTCGAAAGCTCGGACAAGATCGAGCAGCGCTATGACCGGGCTTCGGGCGAGTTGGCCGAACGGATGCGCCAGAGCGAGGAGCGCACGGCGCGCCTGCTGGCGGAGGCGCGCGAAACCATCGAGGCCCGCGCCGCTGCTCCCGCGCCGGAACGCCCGATGGACAGTCTGGATTCGCTGTTCGTGGCCGAGACGCCGCGCGCGGTTGCTGAACGCACGGCGCCTGAGCCTGTGCGGACGGCGTCGCCCGCCGCGGACTGGCGCGCCGCCGCCTTTCCTGAAGACTCCTTCGAGGCGGACGACTGGTCAGCCGATCCGGTGACGCAGGAGGCTGCGGTCGCCGAACCCTTCCCGGGCGCCGCCTCCGACATCGTCACGCCCCGGTTCGAGGCGTCGCGCGATCTTGAAGACGAGCTGGAACTGCAGGCCCACAATGCGGCGCCTGCACCGACCCCGAGCGAGCGCATCATCCAGCCGTTCGGCGGTTTCGGCGGCGCCGATGTCGATGATGTGTTGGAGGCGATTTCCAGCCCGGCGGACGCGCCCCGCGCTTCGCGTCCCGTGCGTGACGACTTCGACGGTTTCGACGCCGGGGATGTCGATTTCGACGGCGAGACGGACTTCGTCGATCAGCGCCAACTACAGGCCAGCATGAGTGCGGCGGCTGCGGCAGGGCGTGGCGCCAGCACGCGCGGCGCCATCGACGCCGCCCGCGCCGCCATGGCGGCCTCGGCCGACGAGCCGGCGGCGCGTCAGGGCTTCGGCCTCAAGCCGCGCGGTGGGAAATCCAAGCTTCAGGAACGTCTGGACAAACAGGCGGCCCGCGAAGGCTCGACCGTCCGCAAGACCCTGCTGGCCTCGGTCACCGCAGTCGCTCTGACGGGCGGCGGCATGTTCGGCTACAGCGCCCTGACCGGCGGCGCAGGCCTGCCTGATTTCGCAATGCCGGACTTCAGCGCAAAGGCCGACAGCGACGCGGCGGCGCCCATCGCCGCCCTGGCCATGACGTCGGGCGACGCGCGCCTGACGGCTGGGGCGAACACGGGCGCTGACGACTACGCCAAGGCGGTTCAGCAGTTGCAGGCGGGCGACGCCGGCGGCATCGACACGCTGAAGCGTGCGGCCAACCAGAACTATGGTCCGGCCCAGGCGCATCTGGCGGCGCTTTATCAGTCCGGCGAGAACGGCGTCGGCGTCAATCTGACCGAGAGCCGTCAGTGGGCGCGCCGCGCCGCCGAGGGCGGCGACGCCAAGGGCATGCATTTCTACGCCATGCAGTTGTACGACGGCGTGGGCGGCGTGAAGAACCGCCCGGAGGCCCTGATCTGGCTGCAGCGCGCGGCGGAGCATGGTCTGGTGGACAGCCAGTTCAATGTCGCCCGTCTGTATGAGAACGGCGCCGACGGCATCGCCCGCAACACGACCGAGGCCCTGAAGTGGTACACGATCGCGGCGCGGGCTGGCGACACGGGCGCGCAGGAGGCCCTGACGCGCCTGACGCCTGCGGCCAGCGCCACGGCCCAGCGCGCCGCCCGCGCCGCCGCCGACGCCTATCAGACCCAGGCCGCGTCCGCTGCGCCAACGGCTGCTTCGGCGGCCCAGGGCTGACCATTCGCGCGCTGCGGGTGGCCTGACGCCGCCCGGGCCGCTAAGACCGCCACGTCGCCGTCCGGCGCCCCTTGTGTCCGCTCCAGCCGAAGGCGCGTCCTTTGGATATCTATTTGCCGATCGCCGAGGTTTCGGTGAACTGGCCGACCCTGGTGATCCTGGGGGCGGTGGTCGGATTCGTGTCCGGTCTGTTCGGCATCGGCGGGGGCTTCCTGATGGCCCCCATCCTGGTTTTCCTGGGCATTCCGCCGACCGTCGCCGTCGCCAGCCAGGCCAGCCACGTCGTCGCCTCCTCGACCTCGGGCGTCATCCGCTACGCCGGGCAGGGATCGGTCGATTTCAAGATGGGCGCGGTCATGGCCGGCGGCGGGGCCCTGGGCGCCCTCGTGGGGGTGGAGCTGTTCCGCTATCTGCGCCTGCTGGGGCAGGCCGACCTGGTGGTGGCCCTGTCCTATCTGGTCTTCCTGGGCGCCATCGGCACATTGATGCTGAACGAAAGCCTGACCGAGATCCTGCGCCGTCGTCGCGGCACGCCCGCCCCGCGCAAGGAACGTCGCCGCCCGATGTGGCTGTACGGCCTGCCGTTCAAGATGAAGTTTCCCAAGTCGGGCCTGTACATCAGCGCCCTGCCGCCTTTCGGCCTGGGCGTGTTTGCGGGCATTCTGTCGGCCATCATGGGGGTGGGCGGCGGCTTCATCCTGGTGCCCGCCATGCTCTATATCCTGCGGATGCGGGCCGGGGCCGTGGTCGGCACCAGCCTGTTCCAGATCATCATCACCACGGCCATCACCACCATCCTGCAGGCGGGGCGCAACCAGACCGTCGACATCGTCCTGTCCACCATCCTGCTGCTGGGCGGGGTGATCGGCGCCCAGGTCGGGGCGCGGTTCGCGGGCCGGTTCCGGGCCGAGGAGCTGCGGGCGGCGCTGGGCCTGATCGTGCTGCTGGTCGGCATCCAGATGGGGCTTGAGCTGTTCGTGCGGCCCAGCGACATCTTCCTGCTGGCGCCGGGGATCGCCGACTGATGTTCCAGGCGCTTCCTCCGCCCCCGCCCGCCATCGTGGCCCCGCCCCCGGATCGGTCAGAGGCCACGACGGACGACCTGCGCGTCGCCGCCGCCCTGACGGACGCCCAGGTCCATGTCGATTCCAGTTTCCGGGGCGCATCGATCGTCCTGTATGGCGCGGTGTTCAACCCGACGCCTGATCCCGCCGATGTGGTGGTCGTCGTGCGCGGGCCGGATGCGCCGGTTCGACTGGTCAAGAAGACCCGCAACATGGGCGTCTGGCTGAACAGCCGTCCGGTTCTGTTCCAGGGGGCGCCCGGATTCTACATGACGGCCTCGACGCGTCCCCTGTCGGACATCGCCGACTTCGGCCAGTTGCGGCGTCTGGGCGTGGGCGTCGACCACCTGCGCATCGACGCGCCGGAAGAGGCCTCGACCGTCACCCGCTACGGCGTGCGCGACGTGGTCGTCAGTCGTCTGGGCGAGGATTATCTGGAATGGCGCCGCGCCGTGATCCGGCTGAAAGAGGCGGCCCAACTGTATGACACCGACCCCAAGGGGGTGGAGTTCGTCGATCGCGGCCTGTTCCGCGCCGAGGTCAAACTGCCCACCGTGGCCCCGACAGGCAAATATTACGCCGAGGTCTGGCTGTTCCAAGACGGCGAGCCGAAGTCGGTGTCCAATCTGACCCTGACGGTCGAGAAGGTGGGGCTGGAGCGCGACATCTATGAGTTCGCCCATCGCCGCCCATGGCTGTACGGGGTGCTGTGCGTCATCCTGGCGGCCCTAACCGGATATGGCGCCTCGCGCATCTTCAGCCGCCGGAGCTGAAGCCCAACTCCGCGCGCAGGGCCTGGGGCGTCAGGCCGCCCGCCCGCAGTTCAGCCAGCGTCAACGACTGGTCGCGCTTGGCGTAACGCCGCCCGTCCGGACCCGTGATCAGCCGGTGATGGCGATAGGTCGGGGCGGGCCAGCCCATCAGGGTCTGAATCAGCCGCTGGACGTGGGTGGCCTCGAACAGGTCAACACCCCGGATGACATGGCTGATCCCCTGCAAGGCGTCGTCGTGGGTGACGGCCAGATGATAGGCGACGCCCGTGTCTTTCCGGGCCAGGACCACGTCGCCTGCCGCATCGGGGCGAGCCGAGACGACGCCGGTTTCACCGTTCGGGCCTTCGCCTTCTTCGATGAAGCTGAGGCTGTTCCACTGATCCTCGCCCAGGGCCGCGCGCGCGCGGTTCAGCGACAGACGCCAGGCGAAGGCGCGGCCTTCGTGCAGCAGGCGGGCTTCTTCCTGCGGCGAGTGCGGTCCCGGACGCGCCGCCTCCATCGCGCCGTGGGGGGCGTCGCCGATGGCGTCGAGAATTTCCTTCCGCGTACGGAAGCAGCGATAGAGCAGTCCGCGCTGGTTCAGGTTCTCGATCACGGCGGCGTAGTCGGCCAGATGATCCGACTGGCGGCGCGCGGGCATTTCCCAGTCCAGCCCCAGCCAGGCCAGATCTTCAGAAATCGCCGTCTCGAACTCGGGCTTGCAGCGGGTCGGGTCGATGTCCTCGATCCGCAGCACGAACCGCCCGCCTGCCGCCTTGGCCGCCGTCCAGGCTGTCAGCGCCGAGAAGGCGTGACCCTTATGCAGGCGTCCTGTGGGCGAGGGGGCGAAGCGGGTGGCGAACATGGCGTGAGACTAGCGGTTTCCGGACGCGGACAGCAGCCCCCGCTATGCGCCCCGTCGGCCGGATCGTATGAGGCGGCATGAACCCGGTTCCAACGCCTGATCAGATCGCCGCCGCGCGTCAGGCCCTGGCCTCCGCCGATCCGACCCTGGCGCGCGCCCATGCCCATACGCCTGTGTTCGAATGGCGCGCCCGACCCGGCGGCTATGAGGGCCTGTTCCGCATGATCGTGGAGCAGCAGGTGTCGGTGGCCTCCGCCGCCGCCATCTGGGCGCGGACCGTGGCGGGGCTGGGCGGCGTGGTGACGCCGCAGGCTGTGCTGGCGCTGGACGTCGAAGGCCTGAGGGCGCTGGGCCTGTCGCGCCCCAAGGCCAGTTATGGCCGCGAGATCGCCTTGGCCCAGGTCGAGGGGCGGATCGACCTGACCCATATGGCGGCCCTGTCCGATGAAGACGCCATCGCCACCCTGACCGCGATCAAAGGCGTCGGCCGCTGGACGGCGGAAACCTATCTGATGTTCTGCGAAAACAGGCTGGACGTCTTTCCGGGTGCGGACATCGCCCTGCAGGAGGCGATGCGGTGGGCGGACGGCGTCGAGGCGCGCCCGAACGAGAAACAGGCCTATGTCCGCGCGGAAATCTGGCGTCCGCATCGCGCGGTGGCGGCGCATCTGCTCTGGGGATGGTATGGCGGTGTCAGGCGCGGCGAAATCGCGCTCTGAGGAGACGACCCGTGACGCCCATCGACCCGGTCCTGACCGAGCCCCTGCGCGATCCCCAGACTGTGCTCAGCGCGCTTGATTTCGCAGGCGTCGCCGTCTTCGCCGCGACGGGCGCCCTGGCGGCTGCGCGCGAAAAGCATGACGTGGTCACCTTCGCCTTCTTCGGCGCCATCACCGGCGTGGGCGGGGGGACGCTGCGCGACCTGTTGCTGGGCCTGCCGGTCTTCTGGGTGAAGGACTGGCGCTATATCGCCGTCTGCCTGATCGCGGCGGTCGGCATCTGGCTGCTGGGCCAGAGGGACTGGCGCTTCCGCGCCCTGTTGTGGCTGGATGCGGCGGGATTGGCGGCTTACGGGGTGCTGGGCGCTGCCAAGGCCGAGGCGGTCAATGCGCCGCCGCTGATCTGCATCGTCATGGGGGCGCTGACGGCCTGTTTCGGCGGGGTGGTGCGCGATACCCTGGCCGGCCAGCCGTCAATCCTGCTGCGGCGAGAGATCAACGTCACGGCGGCGATCCTGGCGGCGACCGTCTATATGATCCTGCGTGCGTTCGAGCTTCCGCTGTGGCCGTGCGCCATCGCGGCGGCTCTGGCGGGTTTCACCCTGCGCGCGGCGGCCCTGCGCTGGGGCTGGACCCTGCCGGCCTTCCCCAGTCGCGCCTGATTGCATTTTATGGGGGCGCGTCACGAAAACGCTGCACTCTGGTCATGGCGATGAGCGGGAATCACGCGTAGGCTGATCGCCTAAGACTAGGGAAGGAGACGTGTCCTCACTCCTGTCGCCTCGATATCCCCCCGTCCGCGCGGGAGGGCCTGATGCAGGTTCTCCATCGACCGCCCTCCGGGTTTCCCGCCCTGGTCCTGAACGCTGATTTCAGGCCGCTGTCCTATTATCCGCTGTCCCTCTGGCCCTGGGAGGAGGCGGTCAAGGCGGTCTATCAGGACCGCGTCGATGTGGTGTCCCTGTACGACAAGGTGGTGCGTTCGCCGTCGATGGAGATGCAGCTTCCCAGCGTGATTGCGCTGAAATCCTATGTCGATCAAGACCGGCATCCGGCCTTCACCCGCTTCAATGTCTTCCTGCGCGACGGCTTCGCCTGCCAGTACTGCGGCGAGTCCGTGGAGCTGACCTTCGACCACGTCATCCCCCGCTCGCACGGCGGGCGCACGACCTGGGAGAACATCGTCGCCGCCTGCGGACCCTGCAATCTGCGCAAGGGCGGCCGCACTCCGCGCCAGGCTCTGATGCCGATCCGCCGCGACCCCTACCGGCCCAACGCCTGGCAACTTCAGGAAGCCGGCCGCCGCTTCCCGCCCCACTACCTGCACCAAAGCTGGCTGGACTACCTCTACTGGGACATCGAGCTGGAGCCCTAGGGTTTACCGGTGTTGCCTTTTGTTACTCAAGTGCCTGAATGTTAGGCGTTTAGTGGGCAAATGGTGGTTACCCGTAGTTACCGCTTTATCCTCCAATCTGCTCCCGACTGGTGACCATGTGGTGACCAGAATGGGCGCTCAAAACCTGCTGTGGCGGGACGGAGGCGAAATGTCTGGCACCCATACGGTGACCATGAAATTGACCAAACGGGGCCGTGGATGCCCTGGTGGCGGACCCAGAGCGGTATTTGGCGTGGGATATCGAGTTGAAGGGTTTCGGCGTGCGGGTCTCTCCACAGGGTCGAAAAACCCACATCGTGCGATACTGGACGATCGGCGGCGCACGGCGGCCTGCCGGAAGCCTTGGCTCGTGACGTGGCCATCGAGGCGGTGGACTGTTTCCATGAGGTCTGGAGCGCGGAACGTGCGCACTTGCCGATAGCCTAGAAGCGGAAAGTTTGACCGTTGGCGAATGCTTCCCACGCTTCGCGGGTCTTGAAGTCTAAGCCGCCCTCCCAAGCGGAGCCCATATAGTAGGTGAAGGGCTGGCTGGGCGTGACGCGCACCAGGATCAGATAGTTGTCGGCGTCTTCGGCGAAACCTTCGACTAGGGCCGGATCGACGGCGATGGCGATGCCGATGGAGCCGTGCTCGGGGTCGGCGGGCTCCCAGAACATCAGGCGGCCATTTTCGGCGTCGCGGGTGACGGCGCCGGCCCCGGCGGCGTTGCGGCGCTTGGAGATGCCGATGCCGACGATCAGGGGCTCGGTCGTGTCCGAGTTCAGCGTCGAGGTCATGCGGGTGAAGTTCGAACCCAGCGGCAGGCTGAAGTCGCGCGTCTCCCAGACCTTGCGGGCCACATCGACGGGCCAGGGGCGGTAGCCGACGCTGAAGCGGGCTTCGTCGCCGCCAGTTTGCTCAATGCGGTAGGTCGAGAAGTTTCGGCTGGTCCACAGCTTGTTCTCGAACCAGATCCCCAGACCCCCCGAGCCGCGGCCCCGCCCGACGTCGTAGTAGTCCAGGCCCTCGCCCCGATCGACGTGGTAGTTGGGGAAGCGCAACTGGCGGTCCATGTAGGGATAGCGGACGCGCTTGGCCCAGACGTCGATGCCCGAGCCCGAGGGCGCTTCGCGCACCTCCAACGCCGGCCCGTAGATGCGGTGAGCGACGCGGTCGTTTTCCCAAAGCAGATCGTCCAGGCGGTCGGGGGCGAAGCGGACCACGGCGCGGGGCTGCTGCTGGTTGGCGGGCGGCGGCGTAAGGCGTTCGACCTCGGCGGGGCGACCCAGGACGGTCGGGTCATAGGAAAGGGCGCGGGTGGCGTCCATCTCTGCGGCGCGGCGCTTGATCTCGGCCTCACCGACGATGGTGACGGGGGCTGGGGGCGTCGGCGTGGTGGCGGCGATGACCTCGGGCGTGTCGCGCGCGGGTTCGGCCAAGGGCAGGCTCTTCAGCGGGCCGTGCAGATCGGCGACCTGCAGCCCCGCCAGCAGATAGGTTCCGGTGGTGTAGAGGCCGACCTCGTTCGGGTCGGTCGCCACGGGCATGTCGCCGGTCTTCTGCGTGGCGCCGATCAGGCCGCTGGGCAGAACGTGGCGGTTCAGGGCCGCCCAGCCCTTGAGCACGGCGGGTTCATAGGTCGCGCGGTCCAGCAGGCCGTGGTTGATGCCCCAGGCCATGGCGTAGACATAGAAGACCGAACCCGAGGTTTCGGCCTGCGCATAGAGCTCCGGCGCCAGAAGGCTGGCGCGCCACAAGCCGTCGTCCTGTTGCAGGTCGCGGATGCGGCCGGCCATGGCCTGGAAGATGTCGATGTAGTCCTGACGCCCGTCGAAGTCAGCGGGCATGGCTTCCAGCGTGCGGGCCAGGCCGCCCATGACCCAGCCGTTGGCGCGGCTCCAGTAGATGGGCTGGCCGTTGACCTCGGTGCGGCCCTCGAAGCGTTGGTCGCGCAGGAATAGGCGTTGCTCGGGGACCCACAGGCGGTCGATGGTGCGGCGGAACTCCTTGTCCATGGCGCGGATGTATTTGGGATCGCCGGTCACCGCCGACATGCGCGCCAGCACCGGCGGGGCCATGTAGAGGGCGTCGGCCCACCACCAGATCGAGGCCTCGGTTTCGGCCGTGCGGTTCAGGTGCGGCACCATGTAGTCTAGCCGCTGACGCAGCGGCATCAGCACGCCGTCCTGCCCCCGGCGCGAATAGAGTTCGAGGTAGAGGTCGCCGATGGTCTGATCGTCGGCGTTCAGCATTGTCGGGCCGGAGCGAGCGCCGCGTAGACTGTAATTATAGTGCTCGGCCACCGCCGTCAGGAAACGCAGCGTCTCGGGATCGTCGGACACGCGCGCCAGGCGCGCTGCGCCGATATAGAAGGTGGCCGCCACCCAGTTGGACGACATCTGCGTCAGGTTGCTGCCGGTCGACAGGGCCAGAGGGCGCTGCGCCATGTCCTTGATCTGGGACGAAGCGACGTATTCAACCGCCGCCATGGTCTGTTCTCGCGAGGGGCGGGCGTCAGCGCGGAAGTTAAGGTCGGGGCGGGGCTTGGCGGTCAGCCACTCGGCCTCGACGCCGGGGTTGGATTGCGGCGCCCAAGGCTGGCCCGCGGCGGACTGGGAGAAAGCAGGAGAGCTCAGGACGGTGCTGGCCAGCAGGAAGGCGGCAATCGTCGGCACGGCGCGGCGTAGCGTCACAGGCGTTCTCTCCGGTACGAACCCCGATGGGTTTGGGGTTTCACTATTTGCTTATCCGTACCATAAAATGGTGATCGAGCAGCGCAAGTCGGAATGACACCGGTGACGCGCGACAAGACGTCGTCATCCAAGACGGCCAGTATCATGAGGAACGCCCATGCATCGCCGCTCCCTGCTGCAACTCGGCCTGACCGGGGCCATCGCCACCGCCGCGACGCCTGCCTTCGCGCAATCCACCGGCCGCACGTTTGACGCCGCCGACTTCGGCGCGGTCGGTGACGGCGAGGCGATCAACACCCGCCCGATCCAGGCCGCCATCGACGCGGCGGCGGGCGCGGGCGGCGGGAGCGTGGTGCTGAAGCCCGGCGTCTATATGTCCGGTTCGCTGTTCGTGAAGTCGAACGTGACCCTGCTGATCGGACGCGGCGCGACGCTGAAGGGGCTGCGCGATCTGGCGGCCTATCCCATGGTCCGCACCCGCGTTGCCGGGATCGAGATGGATTGGCCGGCGGGACTGCTGAACATCTACCAGCAGAAGAACGCCAAGATCGTCGGCGAGGGCCTAGTGGACGGCGACGGCAAGGTCTTCTGGGACAGCTACTGGGCGCTGCGCCGCGAGTATGATCCCAAAAACCTGCGCTGGGCCGCCGACTATGACTGCCGCCGCCCGCGCCTGATCCACATTTATGACGCCGACGCGGTGGAGGTGTCGGGGTTGAACCTGGCGCGGTCGGGCTTCTGGACCGTGCACGTCTGCTATTCGCGCGACGTGAAGGTGTCGGACCTTATCATCCGCAACAATCTGGGCGGTCGCGGCCCCTCGACCGATGGCATCGACATCGACTCGTCAGAGCGGGTGCTGGTCGAGCGCTGCGACCTGTCGGTCAACGACGACGCCATCTGCATCAAGGCCGGGCGTGACTGGGATGGCCTGCGTGTGGCGCGGCCCTGCCGTCAGGTGAAGATCAGAGACTGCATCGTTCGCGACGCTCTGGCCGGCATGACCTTCGGCAGCGAAACCTCGGGTGGGTTCGAGGACATCGAGGTGTCGGGCCTGCGCATCGAGTATCCCGTGCCGCTGGGCATCTTCTTCAAGTCGGGCCACACGCGTGGCGGGGTGATCAACAACATCGCCCTGAAGAACATCCACCTGCAGGACGTGGGAACCCTGTTCCGGGTCAATCTGAACTGGTACCCGAACTACTCCTACGCCCAGATCCCGGCGGGGATGACCGACATTCCCGACTACTGGCGGGCGCTGGCGACGCCGGTGCCGCGCGAACAGGGCATTCCTCGCATCCGCGACGTGCGCCTGTCGGACATCAGGGCGATCGGCGGCAAGATCGGCTTTGAGGCCGCCGCCTATGAGGAGGCCTCCTTACGCGACTTCACCTTTGACCGGTTGGACTGGGACGTGCGGGAAGCGGGAACTATCGCCAACGCTGAGAACTGGCGTTTCCGCGACTGCAAGATCGACACTCTGGACGGCACGGCGCCAAAGGTGACGGCCTCGCGCGGGGTGGTCGGCCTGTAGGCGGCTTTCTTCGCGTGAAATCTGGAGCCCCGGCGTCTTCGGCGTCGGGGCTTTTTGCTGCGCGCCGGACTCCTGGACGGCGGACAAAAAAAGAGGCCCGGAGCGAGACGCTCCGGGCCAACTCATGCACTGAAAAGCTGAGGGAGGAAGATCAGTATTTCCAGCGCAATCCAATAGCGATCTCGCGGCCGGTGTGACGGTAGTCGGACACACGGTCCGCCACGTCGACGTAGCGATCATTGTATTCGTCGGTCAGGTTGATGCCTTCCAGCGAGACCGTCAGGTTGTCGGTGAAGGCGTAGGACATGGAGGCGTCGATGTTGGTCGTCGCGTTCATGCCCTCTTCCGAGTTTCCGTTGCTGCCCGGATAGGACATCAGATAGCCGCTGCGATAGGCCGCCGAGACACGCGCCTGGAACGGACCGTCTTCATAGTAAAGTGTCGTGTTGAAGGTGTTCTTCGACGACCCCGTCAGGCGGTTCTTGCCCGCAGCGCCATAATCGACCTCGGAGTCGACATAGGTGAAGTTGCCGATGAAGCCGAAGTTTGACCACAGGCCCGGCAGGAAGGTGAAGGGCTGCTGATACTGGATTTCCAGACCGTGCAGCGAACCGCCTTCGCCGTTGAGCTTGCGCGTCACCTGGAAGACGTCGGTCGGGCGGGCGGCGCCCTGCAGCAGTTCGTCGGGCAGACCCAGATCGCTCCAGACAATCGACTCGGTCACCGAGGTGATGAAGCTGTCAATGTCCTTGTAGAAGACGGCGGCGGCCAGCAGGCCCTCGTTCTGGAAGTACCATTCGACCGACAGATCGTAGTTGGTGGCGCGGAACGGATCCAGCAGCGGGTTGCCGTAGGAAACGGTGCGCGTCGTCGGCGACACGCCGCCGCCCGGCGTCAGGTCGCCCAGCGAAGGCCGCGACATGACCTTGGCGGCGCCCAGACGGATGACCAGGTCGTCGCGTGGTTCTATGGCCAGGTTGAACGAGGGCAGGACGTCGTCATAGTCGTTGGCGGCCGTGACGTAGGTGTAGCTCGGCGCCCCACCCGGGGTGGTGACCGTCTGCCAGCCCTTGGATTCGACTTCGGTCTGGGCGTAGCGAACGCCGACATTGCCGCGCACCGTCATGTTGGCGACATCGGTGTTGAAGTCGGCCTGAACGAAGAGGCCCTTGTCCGTTTCGTCGACTTCACGCTCGCTGCGGTTGGAGACCAACGGGTCGTCATAGACGCTGAGGAAGTCGTTGATTTTGGAAATGTCTGGCACGATGAAGTTCATGCTCGAACCGGCCGGCACGCCGATCTTGCCGTCGATGCTGACGATCTTGCCCAGGGCGTCCACGCCCGTGATCCGGTCTGCACCGGTGGTGTTGGTGGCGGCCCGCGCCAGGCCCCAGGTGCTGAAGCCGTAGGTGCGATATTCACCGCCGGCCTTGAAGGTCAGCGACGGGGTCCAGTCGTATTCCAGCGCCCCGGCGAAGACGTTGTTGTCGAAGTCGCCGCCGCTGGTGCTGCGGGTGCCCTGGACGAGCGTGAAGTTCTGGCCCGAGGTGATGTCGAAGCCGTAGTTGATCATCGGCAGACGATCATTGTTGCGGAAGTCGATGGTGTAGCCGTTCACGCCGGCCTGTTCGAAGGCATAGGTGACGTTGATTGGCGTGCGGGCTTCCGACTTATTGGCGCCGATCTTCAGGTTGCCGCGCAGGCGGTCGGTGAAGTCGTGACGGACGTTCAGAGAAACCTGGGCGAAGGTGCTCTCGTTGCGGGTGAAGCCGTTTTCCGAACGCACCAGCATGTTGTCGAAGACGCCATACGACAGGGCGTTCTTGTCAGCGTCGATCGCATAGTCGCGCACGATGACATCGTTGACGGCGGCGCGGCTGAAAGCCCAGGCCTCGACATTGGGGCTTTCCAGCTCCGAGTTCAGGCGCGACCAGAGCACGTCCAGCACCACCTCGGTGCGATCGCTGGGGCGCCATTGGAGGGCGCCGGTCAGACCCAGACGATCTTCCTGAGTGTTGCCGAAGGTGTAGCGCGGGATACGCGGATAGAAGGCGTTCAGCAGTTCGGTGCGCTGCTCAGTGGTCGAGCAGGGGACGCAGCCGCCGAAGTTCTGGCCGACGCCGTAGGCGCGGGTCGGATCGCCCTTCTGCCAGCGCGTGGTGTTGAAGCTTTCCAGGATCGGAGCGCGCTCGGAGTAGGCGATCGAGCCCAGGATGCCGAAGGTCTTGTTTTCGTTCGACCAGCTCAGCAGGCCGGCGGTGCGCGGGACCGTTTTCTCTGACAGGTCGTTGTAGGAGGCCTGGATCGACAGGGCGGAGTTGAAGCCGCTGTTGGCGAAATCGAGCGGGCGACCGGTCTGAAGGTCGACGGTAGAGCCCAGTGAGCCTTCCTCTATCTCGGCCGACTGGGTCTTGCGGACCTTGATGCTGTTGAACAGCTCGGACGCGAACATCGAGAAGTCGAAGCTGCGGTTGCGGTTGCCGCCCGAGGCCGCCTGGGCCTCCAGGCCGTTAATGCGCGTACGGGTGAAGTCGCCGCCCAGGCCGCGCACAGAGATGGTGGTGCCCTGGCCATTGACCCGTTCTATGGTCACGCCGGGCAGGCGCTGGATGGCTTCGGCCAGGTTCTGGTCGGGGAAGTCGGCCATGTCTTCGGCGAAGATGGCGTCCACAGCGCCGGCCTCGCGGCGCTTGATACTCAGAGCCTGTTGTAGGCTGGAACGGAAGCCGGTGACGACGATCTCGTCGACGGTGGTGGGTTCCTGCTCGCTGGCCGGAGCAGGAGCAGGGACGGCGTCCTGGGCAAAGGCGGGCGCGGCGGCCCAAAGCAGGGCGGTCGCCGAAACGCCGACGATGCACAGAGTCCGGGCGTGGTTGAAGGGCCGTTCCATGTTTCTCTCCCCGCACCGAGGCCAATGGCACCGGTGTCATTTGTTGGTATGGTGTTGCGCATAATCGGATTAGTCGCGTGCCACTTCTTGCAACAGCTTCCCGCGTTTTGCAACACCACGGAAAGTCCGCCCCGATAACCGAGGGGTCAATTCCGATAAATTGGCTTATTAAACAATATTTTGGACACTTATCCGCACCGCTTGATTGGGCATGCCCCTAGGTTCGGTGGGGCGCGATTTCGAATGCCGGAACCGCGATATTTAATGCGAAACAAAAATAAGGCCCCGGTGCGATCATCCGGGGCCTCGTATCTGTGGGTGCGGCGCGACGGTTCAGGCGGCGCGGGCCACCTCGACGGCATAGACGTGGTTCTTGCCATGCATGTTGGAGACGAAGACGATCCACTGGCCATCGGGGGTGAAGGTCAGGTTGGGTTCCAGCCGGTAGTCGTGGTTGGACAGATCCACCAGTCGTTCCGAGCGGAGGTATTCGACGCTGATCTGGTCGTCCTTGTCGCTGGAGGAGTCCTCGTCGATGATAGGCTCGGGGCGCAGCAGGGCGATCCATTTGCCGTCCGGGGCGTGGGCCACCATGTCGCCGTCGCCGCCGTCGCCGGCGAACATCCGCCCGTCGGGCGAGACGTTGTAGTGGACCGACCAGTCGTTCTGCTCGACCCGGCGATAGACGCGCTTTCCCGTCTCCAGGTCGACCGAGGCGACCCAGAAGACCTGGCCGCGCGGGGTTTGAAGGTCATAGAGCACCTGCTTGCCGTCGGGGCTGAACCACTCGTGGCCGAAGATCTCGAAATTCATGGTCCGCGTGTGCGTCTTACGCAGGTCAGAGCCGTCGACCTTCATCGTCCACATGCGATCGACGCGGTGCCAAGGGCCCTCGTGGCAAAAGATGATGCGGTCGGGATCGGTGGGCGAGAACTGTGTGTGGCCGATCCATTCGTTGGTCGAATGGATGACGCGGCGCTCGACCGTCGCCATGTCGATGACGAATATCTCCATCGGATAGCGGGCGGCCCAGCGTTGCAGCATCCGAACCCCCTTGGCGCGGGCAAAGTTCAACGGCTTGCCGTCCGGGCCGAGGGCTTCGTATTCGGCTTGATCGAAGCGCCGGTTGCGGGGATCGACGACGCCAGGCTGGAGCGGCTCAGAGCCGTAGGCGACGAAGCCGAGCAGCAGGGTCTCGTCGGCGTTGACCGAGTTGATCTGGCCGTTGGGAATGCGGGCGATCCGGCGCACGTGTCGGGTGTCCACGTCGATGACATAGATCGTCTTGGCGCGGTCCATCAGTTGGGCCTCGCCAGGCTCCGTGACCGAGTAGTAGACGTTGCGGCCCTTGCGACCGGTGAACATCAGGTCGGCGTTGTGGTCGGGGACCAAGACGTTCAGCGCCCAGGTCTTCAGGTCTACCGTCGAGATGCCCTGCGGCGTCGAGATGACCATCAGGTCGGGCGCGCCCGCCTTCGCTGGCAGGAACATGTTCTTGTAGAAATAGGGTTTGCCGCCTCCGTCGGGCGTCAGGCGGCGGATGCGATGGCCGGTCTTCGGATCGACCCAGGCGGTCGGGACGGGGCCAGCCCAGGACGGCGGCTGGTGAGGCGTGTCCTGGGTCGAGGGCGGGGCGGTGTTGGGCGCGGGCCAGGCTGGAACCTGACCCGCCGGGGGTAGGGCGGGTTGGCGGGCGGCCGGTGAGGTGGTCTGGGCCGAGGCGGCCGTTGCGGCGGCCCCAAGGGAGGGGACGGCCAGCAGAGCCTTGAGGGCGGAACGGCGGGAGGTCGTCATGGGGCGGTCCTCTTAAATTACACAGTCAGGGCGCGGGGGTCAGGCCTTCGACCCGCACGGTCCAGCCTTCCCTGGGGAAGCCGGGCGCATGGCCGGTCGAGCCGTCCCAGCCGCCGGCCATCAGACCTACGGCCATCAGCAGCGAGCCGTTGGACGGGAAATAGGTTTCGGCCGCGCGGCGATAGCCGGCGCCGTCGGGGTTGACCGACATCTCCACGCCGCCGGCCCCGACGGACGCCGGCACCAGTTCGTCGGCGTGCTCATCCAGATGGACGCGCGGGGTCATGCCAGTGACGCCCCACTGGTTGTTCTTCAGATCAGCGAACAGCCAATCGACGGCCTTTTCCGGTTCGCCGACGCGGGCGGCGGTCATGGCCATCATGGGGAAGTCCCAGCCCCAAGTCTGGCGCACGTCCCAGTTCTGCTCCACCGCTTCGAAGGTGCGGCGCATGGCTTCGGGGTCGATCCGCGCGCCGGGAATGAAGCCGTAAGCCATCAGGAAGGAGGGGTGATCGCGGTTCTTGCACTGGGCCGCCGCGGCGTGTTTGCGGCAGGCGTCGGACATGGCTGTCTCCCAGAAGTCCGGCACGTTCTCGACCGGCAGGTAGATGCCGTCCTTCATCGCGGGCGGAGCGATCCTGGCCAGAGCCTGATCCCAGTCGGCGCGGCGGGGCTGGCCCTGACGGACGCGCCACTGTTGCGCTGTTTCCAAGGCCCAGCGGAAATACTCGACCTCAAAGGTCGGATTCACCGTGGTCAAGGGATCATAGTTTTCCTGTGCTGGGATCAGGGGCGGGCCCAGGTTCAGGCGGCCGTTCGTTTCGATAGGCCAGGAAGCCAGCAGGTCGGCGGTGGTCTCGACCAGCTCTGCGTAGCGATGGAGCACGGCCGGGTCCTTGTCGGCGCGCCAGACCAGTTCGGCCAGCAGGATGGGGTGCGGCTGCTGCCACATGATGAAGGGGGAGACGAGGCTGGGGCTGTTGCGGCCCTCCGGCCCAACCATCTTGGGCCACCAGGCGCCCTTGACCCCGTGACGCGCGGCCTCGGCGCGGGCGTTGTCCAGGTTGCCCAGATACCAGGGCAGGCTGCGCTCAAGCATCTCGGGACGGCCCCACATGGCCTGCCAGCCTGCGTGCCAGGGGTGCATTTCCAGATGGAACTTGCCGTACCAGGAGTTGGAGAAGAGGCCCTCTTCCTGCGGCGGTAGTTCGCCGGCGCCGTTCACGGCCGACAGGTACTGCGACAGCACCACCCGGCGCTCGAGCTCGGCGGCGCGGGGGTCGGTGGAGCCGGTGAAGTCGACGGCGCCGCCCGTGCTCCAGAAGGCGTTCCAGTGGCGGGCTACGGCCTGAACGCTGGCGGAATAGGCGGGGGCGGGCGTCTTGTCGGCCTGCTGATCGAAACGGACCATGATTGTGAGCCGGTCGCGACTATTGGCGACGACGGTGAAGCTGTCGGCGCCGCTTTGCTCGATCTTACCCGAGGCGATGATGCCGGAATGATATGTGGTGTCGTCCAGAGTGCGGCGGATGCGGACGTCGCCGGTGTCGAAGGCGACGACCTCCAGGCTCTGCGCGCCCGTCGCTTCGAAGCTGGTCGGGTCGGGATTGATGGCCGGGTTTACGCCGGGATAGCGGACCTGAACGCCAAGGCCCTGAGACGCGACGAGCGGCGAGGTGATCTCGACCATGACCATGTCCAGCGCCGGGTGGACGCGGGTCACGACCTCGACCGGTTGGCCGTCATAGGTGAAGCGGCTGGTCAGGGCGCCCGACCACAGGTCCAGAGTCTGACGCGTGTCGGCGACCTTGGCGAAGTCCAGGGCGCGACCATCGGTGAAGATCAGGCCGATGCGGCTGAGCGAGAACCGATGCGGATTGGCCCGCAGCCAAGTGTAGGCGGGATTGGTCTCGGCGTCGGCCCAGGACTTCATCCAGGCATAGGGCTGTTCGCCCCGGCCGGGGACGGGGACCTGGATCAGGCCGTCGGTCTCGGTATAGCCCTCAGGGTTGGGGAAGCTGTGCCAGGCCCACTGGGCCATGGTTAGTAGGGGGGCCAGTTCCGAATATTGTTCGGGGAAGGTCTGCAGGCCGGTGATGTCGGCGGTGAAGCCCAGATCGCCGTTGCCCAGCTGGATCGGCGCGTGTCGGTCGATGGCGGTCAGCGTCACATTGTGACGCTGGGCCAGGGCCTGGCGGTCAATCGGGGCCGCTGGGGCGATCGCCGTCGAAGGGACGACGGCCACAACACCGACTTGGGCGCAGGCAGCCAGAGGAAGGGCGACAGGGCCGGCCAGCAGGGTGAAGGCGAGAAGGGCGGAACGCAGGCGCATCAGTTGGTCTCCGTCTTCTGTCCCAGGCCCGCGCCCTTCCAGCCGTACCAGGCGACGACGACGAAGCAGGCGGCGGGGAGCAGGA